>JACCDJ010199697.1_pt1 | contig 20763 bp, 18 predicted proteins | sample 7444481 | NCBI WGS metagenome assembly JACCDJ01 (sample SAMN15323435, study PRJNA562643) | freshwater metagenome | isolation source: river surface water | place: USA:Blue River Watershed | collected 2017-08-15 | reverse complement strand
TGGAGGTTTCGGCCAAAATGAACTGACGCCCCACGACTCGGAGTCTACGCTCTAAAAGTGCTTTCTGTGCGGGCGCTGCACCCTGTGCACTTTGCCTTAAAACCCGCATCGCTTCCGTTCGCTGCCCCTGAAGAAGGAGAGCTCGCGAAAGCTCCAGTGCCCCTGCCGGGGTCGGAGATTTTTCCCACTGCCGACGAAGAAGCGGGACCGGATCGAGCGGTGGCGAAGGAGTGGGCGTCGGCCCCTCCGTCAAGGTTTCGCCACTGGTCTTCGAAACTGAAGAAGCCAAGCCCGGGTCCGCGAAAACTGCTGCAAGCCCCAGCCCAAGCGCTACAATCAAAAGACGCGAAACGATTCGCAGAAGTCCGTTCACGCGGATGTTGAGCCGAGGAATCACCACGGATGGGGATAAACACCAAAGCGCGCAGGATTGTCAAAAGCCGCAAAGGGCCGCTCCTAGCTGCCCTGGGCCTCCTTCTTTCGCTCGAGGCCCGTGCCTTGCCCCTTTCGGCGACCGACACCGACGCGTTTCCTCCGCCCGTCAACGACTCTGAGCTTCCAAACATCGAAGCGCGCGCATTTGAATCTCGCGTCCTCGAGGTGGCCCCGCACGGAAAACTCGTCCTTTTCGAAGACCCCAGCGGAACTGCCCCACGCGTCGGCCGCATCCTGCTTCTCAGGCGCGATGACGAACCCATTTTGGCATTCCGAGTCCTTCGCACATACCCCCGCCAGCGCCGCTTCATCGCCAAGCAAGTCCGGGCCTATGGCAACCATGAGTCGGTTTCAGCAGGTGAAGCTTTCACTACTTTAGAAAGACTGAACGAAATCGGGGTCCCCGCTTGGATGGGGTACACGACCGAAGACCAACTGGACTTAGACCAGCTCCAAGCCGGAGTTGCTGGGGCCGGCGCCGCCGAAAGACTCGACGCAGGCTTTGAGGGAGGCGACTTCTACCGCTCCGACGAACTTCGCACTCAGACCGAAGCTCCCCCAACGGCTCCTGCTCCCGGAGAAGAGGCTCAGCTCCCAGCTTCTGAAAACGGTGATCCAGCTCAAGCTCAGGAACCCCCGCAGCCCACCCTGGCCGAAGGCGGTGCCAACGCATTGGATGAGCTTGAGGAATCAGAAGAAGCAGCCCTTCAGCGGTCACGGCAAAGGAGCCGCTCGTCGAGTGAGGATAACGGCGACTTCTTAAACTCCTCTTTGGAACTTCCCGAAGAAATTCAACCTATTGACCGCTATCAGAGCTCTCTCAGCGGCGTATTTGGGCTACTGAAGAATCGTACGATTGACGGGGGAGCCGTCTATTATACGGCCGCGGGCGTTCGTTATGGCCTGGACCTCGGGGAGCGTCTTTTCGTCTCCAGCCCCAAGGTTCAAGACTCTCTGACTCTCGAGGGCGGTCTCTTTGCTTACCGGGTTTCCAGTTACGCTGTAGAAAACGACGCCTACACCCTGATCCCCGTCAGCGGGGTCATTCGCTACACGTTTCACACCCGAGGCAGTATCGACCTGTTTGCCTATGGCGGCATTCTTTGGAACATCGTCAACGCCGCCTCGACACCTACGGATCTAGCGCCTGAAGACCCCACTCAGGCCCAGGCTCTCGGCAAGCTTCAAGGGATTCTCCCAGCCCTCGGGGCAGGTGCGCTCATCAAGATCGGCCCAGGCTGGGAAATTCGAGCGGATTTGGGCCTCGACATGATTGCATCAGGACTCGTCCTGAGGTTTTAATGGCCCCCCATGAAACGCGCCGCTTTTGCAGTCCTGTCGGCCTTGACCGTGCTTTGGCTTGCCGCCTGCGGAGTGAAGGGTCCACCCCTTCCCCCGCTTCCTGCGACCCCTGAGAAATCCGACCTGCCCGAGCCCCGCACTCTTCCTAGCCCGGAGGCTCGAAGCCAATGATCCCGTCTGCCCCGCATTTTGATTACAAAGAGGGCGTACTTCGCGCCGAGGAAGTCTCCTTGGTGAACATTGCCGAAGCCGTGGGAACTCCCACCTACGTTTACTCGAAAGAAGCTTTCCTCGATCCCTTGAGAAAACTGCAAAAAGGTCTCGAAGGACTCAACCCCCTGATTTGCTTTGCAGTGAAAGCCAACTCCAACATCCAGGTGCTCCGCGCTTTAGGAGAAGCGGGCGCGGGAATGGACCTGGTTTCCGGTGGAGAGTTCTACCGCACGCAGAAAGCAGGAGTGCCCTCGAGCCGAGTCGTCTTTTCAGGTGTCGGAAAAACGCCATCTGAAATGGCCATGGCTTTGGAGCACGGCATTTATTCTTTCCATGTGGAGTCGATGGCCGAACTCGACATGCTGAACGAAGTGGCCATTAAGCTTGGCACCACCGCTCCGTTTGCCCTTCGGTTCAATCCCGACGTCGACGCTAAAACGCATCCGTATATTTCCACGGGACTGAAGCGAAACAAGTTCGGCTTAAACCGCAAGGAAGTCGAACAAGTCGTGAAGCGTCTTCCCGGCTGGGAAGGCCTTCAGATGAAGGGCCTCAGCATTCACATCGGAAGTCAGCTCACTTCCTTGAAGCCTCTGGATGAGTCTTTCTCGCGCCTGACGGAACTTGTCGACGCGATCTCGCCTCTCCTTCCTGAGCCTCTGGAGTTTGTGGATTTGGGCGGCGGCGTTGGAATTCGTTATCGCGATGAAAAGCCGCCCACTCTTGAGGCTTACTGCAAACTCATCCAAAAGCACTTTGCCAAACGCGCCAAAGGACCTGCGCCACTTCGCATTTTGATCGAACCAGGTCGCACGCTCGCCGGAAATGCAGGCGTACTTTTGACCGAAGCGCTTTACCGAAAGCCGCGCGGTAAAAAAGATTTCTTGGTCGTCGATGCCGCCATGAACGATCTGATTCGCCCGGCACTTTACGGAAGCTGGCACGACATTGTTCCAGTGGAAAAGACGCCACCTCGCGCGCCCAAGCATACGTTTGATGTCGTCGGACCGGTTTGCGAAAGCAGCGACTGCTTTGCTTCAGACAGGGCACTGCCCTCGGCTATCGAGACGGGAAGCCTTCTCGCTATTTTGTCGTGCGGTGCTTACGGCTTCAGCATGAGCAGCAACTACAACACTCGTCCACGTCCGGCTGAAGTCTGGGTCGACGGCAACGAGTGGCGGGTGATCCGTCAGCGCGAAACCTACGAAGATTTGATCCGCGGCGAAGAAGCCTAAAAAACTTTGCCTCGAGAAAAAGGAAGAATGTCGATGCGTGGAATTTGGACCGCTTTGGTCACCCCGTTCAAAGAGAATCTAGAGATCGATTGGGAAGCGTTCCGGGCGATTCTCGAAGATCAAAAAGCTGCGAAAGTGGCAGGAGTCATTCCTTGCGGCACTACCGGCGAGTCGCCGACATTGAGCGTGGATGAGAAGAAAAAGCTCATCCAAGTGACGCTCGAAGTAATGAAAGGTTCCGGCGTAGGCGTGGTCGCGGGAACGGGATCCAACTCCACTCCGGAAACGGTTGAGCTTTCCCGCTGGGCTTCAAGCCAAGGCGTCGACGGGGTTCTGATCGTCACCCCCTATTACAACAAGCCCTCGCAAGCGGGGATGGAAGCGCATTTTCACGCCGTTGCCGAAGCGGTCACCTGCACCGTCGTTCTTTACAACGTGCCTGGCCGCACGGGTGTGAGCCTTGCTCCAGAAACGATAGCAAAACTGGCCAAACACCCGAGAATTCGCGCCCTGAAAGAAGCAACTGGCAACGTCGCTTTGACGAGCGAAATCCGCTCGCATCTGAAACTAGCCGGCCAAAAGCTCGATATCCTCTCGGGTGATGACGCCACTTTCCTTCCTCTTCTTTGTGTCGGCGCAAGCGGCGTCATTTCAGTGGCCTCGAATCTTTTCCCGCGCGCGATGGTGGCTCTTCAGGAAGCTTTCGAAAAAGGCGATCAAAAGAAAGCTCTGGAAATTCACGATCAGTACACTCCGCTCTTTCGCGATCTTTTCGTGGAATCCAATCCTGTGCCCATCAAAGCAGCTCTTCAGCATGCAGGCTTTTGCGGCCCAACCGTTCGGCCACCGCTTGCACCATTGGGCGCGGAGAGCCGGAAGCGCTTGGGGCTGGCGCTTGAACATGGCTCCATTCCTGCGGGCTCGGCCTCGCATCGGACGCTGCGATGATTCGAATTGGGCTTCTCGGCGCAAAAGGACGCATGGGTCAGCAGGTGAAAGCACTGCTCGCCAGTTCTGAGTTCTCCGCTCATGCCCAGCTTGAGGCAGAACCCGGACGCGGCGAGAGCGGGACCGCGCTTCTTTCGTGCGACGCGGTCATCGATTTTGCACTTCCCGAAGCCCTGGCTCAGTCCATCCCCACACTCCTCACTCAGCCGGGTCGACTCCCCGTTTTCATCGTAGGAAGCACCGGCTGGAGCGCGGAACAAAAAACACAGCTCGAAGCACTGGCCCGAAAGACTCCAGTTCTTCAGGCCTCGAACTTCTCGCTCGGAGTTCAATTCCTAGCGAAATTACTGGAACGAGAAGCCCCTCGACTCCAAGCCTTGGGCTACCGGGCCTCAATGACGGAAGTGCACCACATTCATAAGAAGGACGCTCCGAGCGGCACCGCTCTCAGCCTTCGCCTGGCTGCCTTAGGGCCCCAGGCACCGGCCCACGGGACCGCGAATGATCCGCTTCCCATCGAGAGCCTTCGTCAGGGAGAAGTCATCGGCGATCACGCCGTCCGCTTTACCGGTCCCGCCGACTGGCTCGAGTTTCGGCATTTTGCGACCGATCGATCGCTTTTTGCCCGGGGTGCACTGGACGTCGCACTTTGGCTGGCCCAGCGCCCACGCCCTACAACCGACATAAGTGGTCAACCTAGAAACCCGATCCTGGGACTCGAGGCTTTCCTTCAAGAAAAACTGTCGATATAAAGCCCGGCAAAACCAGGAAAAGGTGACGCATGAACATTTACGTGTGCATCAAGCAGGTGCCGGACACCGAGACCAAAATTAAGCTCAACGCCGATGCAACGGGCATCGATCCGACGGGCATTAAGTGGATCGTCTCGCCCTACGATGAATTCGCAATCGAAGAAGCGCTTCGCCTTCGGGACAAAAATCCGGGCAGCACGGTGACCGTGCTCTCGGCAGGTCCCGCTCGCACCGTCGACGCCATCCGCACGGCGCTCGCCATGGGTGCTGACAACGGCATTCAAGTTGAAACGCCCGAGACAGCGGACAATCAACTGGTCGCGAAAGCTCTTTCGCAGGCTCTCAAGAAAGAAGCCAAAGTGGACATCTTGTTCACCGGTAAAGAAGCCATCGACGATGGCGCTTCTCAGACGTCGCAGCTCATTGCCGAGCATTTGGACTTTGCCCACGTCACCGTGGTTCTGGGCGCCGAATACACCGCGCAGTCGGTCACTTGCCGCCGCGAAGTGGAAGGTGGTGCGATTGAGATCATCGAAGCCCAGCTTCCTGTGGTGATTGCCGCGCAAAAAGGCCTGAACGAGCCCCGCTACGCTTCGCTCCCCAACATCATGAAAGCCAAGAAGAAGGAAATCAAAGTCCTGAAGCTGGCAGACCTGGGTGTTTCTGAAGCCGATCAAAAAGTGCGCACGAAAAATCTCCAGCTCCCGCCGCCCAAAGCAGCAGGCCGGAAACTTTCGGGCGATACCGCCGCTCAAGTTCAAGAACTCGTTCGTCTCCTTCACGAAGAAGCAAAGGTCATCTAAGCCATGGCAAAAGTTCTCATCGTTGCAGAGCACCGGGATGGTCGTCTGAAAAAAGCCACGCTCGAGCTGGTTTCTCACTCCGCTTCGAGCGGAAACGAAACGCATGTCGCGCTCTTAGGAGAAGGCGTACAGGCTTTGGCAGCCGAGATCGGGCAAGCGGGCGCAAAAGTCGTTCACTTGGCCCAAGCTCCCGAGCTGAAGTCCTACACGGCAGAGACGACGACTCGAGTGGTTTCGGCTCTCGCGAAATCGCTTTCGCCGGACGTGATTTTGGCAAGCCACACTCCGACGGGTCGCGACTTCATGCCCCGCCTAGCAGCACGCCTCGATGCAGGCATCGCTTCGGACTGCACCCAGCTCGCTTATCAAGGAAACGGCATTTCGGTTCGCCGCCCCATTTACGCAGGCAAAGCCACTGCGGAAGTAGAATTCCTCGGTTCAGGCCCGAAGCTTGCCACCATCCGCGCTAACTCACTCGGCGCACCCAAGCTCGATGCTTCACGCACGGCTGAAGTCGTCACTTTTTCGGGCTTTGATCTGTCAGGCCTAAAAACTCGCGTGGTCAATGTGGTGCAAGGAAACGCAGGACGCCCCGATGTCACTGAAGCTGCTGTAGTGGTTTCAGGTGGCCGCTCCCTGAAGAGTGCTGAGAATTTCAAAATTCTCGAAGAACTCGCTGACGTTCTGGGAGCCGCTGTGGGCGCTTCGCGCGCAGCTGTCGACGCTGGTTACCGTCCGCACCGCGATCAAGTGGGCCAGACCGGAAAAGTGGTCTCGCCTTCGCTCTACATCGCTTGCGGAATCAGCGGCGCCATTCAGCATCTGGCTGGTATGCGCACTTCGAAAACCATCGTCGCCGTGAACCAAGACTCGGAAGCTCCTATCTTCCAAGTCGCAGACTACGGAATTGTCGGCGATCTGTTTCAGGTCGTGCCGCTGCTGACTCAAGAGCTCAAGCGGGTCAAGGAACACTGAGACCATGACTTGGCAAACTTTCCTGTTCCTGGCTGTGGCCGGTACCGCTTTCGGATACTCAGGCTACCGGTTCTCTATTCTCTTCAAATTGATGAAAGCCCATCAGGGCCAGGGACGGAAAGTCGACCGGATTCCCGAGCGCATCAGCACCACTCTTTTGAATGTGCTGGGCCAACAGGCCGTGCTTCGGAAAAAAGGCATTGGCATTGCCCACACCCTGATCTTCTGGGGATTTCTCATCATCTCGGTAGGAACGCTCGAGCAGTTCCTCTCCACCTTGGTTCAAGGCGCAAGCTTTGAATTCATCGGTCATTGGCCTTACCGCGCCTTCCTGTTTCTTCACGACATTTTCACGGTCCTGGTCCTGGCAGGTGTGGGTTACGCCGCTTGGCGCAGGTACCTAGTAAGACCCGAGGGCCTAGGGAAATCGCACGACGCAAGCCTCGTGCTCGCTTTCACGGCAGGGCTGATGATTTCCATCTTGCTCATGCACGGCTTCCACATCGCTGGCGTGCAGCCTGATTACGCTTCAGCCATGCCGGTTTCGAGCTCTGTTGCCGCATTCCTTCAGGGAGTGTTTGGCCTCTCTCCGGGAGTGAACGCGATTCTTGGGACGCTTTTTAAGTGGATCCACATGTGCTTGGTCTTGGGCTTCTCGGTTTATATTCCGGGCTCGAAACACCTTCACATCGTTGCAGCCGGCCCCAACACGTTCTTGAAAAACCTCGACACCGCGAAGGCCATGAAGCCCGTGAACTTCGAGGACGAATCGATCACGCAGTACGGGACGGCCAAAGTGTCGGACCTGTCCTGGAAAGACGCTCTCGATTACTACAGCTGCACCGAGTGCGGTCGCTGCCAAGACGTGTGCCCCGCGCACAACACTCAAAAGCCTCTGTCGCCCAAGAACTTGATCTTGGACCTGAAGAACAACCTGTACGCCAACAAAAGCGCGATGCTGGCTGGAAAGTACGATGAAGTCACTGGCATCATCGACTCGCACATTACCGAAGACGTCATCTGGGCGTGTACTTCCTGTCGCGCCTGCGAAGTGGCTTGCCCGGTGTTCATCGAGCACACGGATAAGATTTACGACATCCGCCGAAACCTGGTGATGATGGAATCGAAATTCCCCACCGAAGTGCAGACGGTTTTCCGAAACATGGAAACCAATGCTTCGCCTTGGGCGTTTGCAGCTTCCGATCGCGCCAACTGGGCTGAAGGTCTGAGCGTGAAAACCGTCGCCGAAGAAACGCAATTTGACGTCCTTCTTTGGGTCGGCTGCGCCGGCTCGTTCGACGATCGAAATAAGAAAGTGCTCCGCGCTTTTGTCAGCATCCTGAAAAAAGCGGGAATCAAGTTCGCGATCCTCGGAAACGAAGAGCAGTGCACGGGCGATCCGGCTCGAAGAATCGGTAACGAGTACCTGTTCCAGACTCTCGCAAAAGCGAACATCGAGACGCTGAACCGCTATGACGTGAAGAAAGTCGTTACGGCTTGTCCGCATTGCTTCAACACTCTGAAAAACGAGTACAAGGATTTCGGCGGCAATTACGACGTCCTTCACCACTCGCAGTACATCGCGCAGCTTCTGCAGGACGGCCGCTTAAAGCCGACCAAGAGCGTCGATGAGACCATCACCTTCCACGACAGCTGCTACCTCGGACGCTGGAACAACGTTTACGAACAGCCCCGAAGCGTCATCGGCGCAATCCCTGCGGCTCGCATGGTGGAAATGAAGTCGAACCACGCCGAAAGCATGTGCTGTGGCGCGGGCGGCGGTCGCATGTGGATGGAAGAGACGCTCGGCGCTCGCATCAACGTGAAGCGCACGGAACAAGCTTTGGAAACCAAAGCCGGAGTCATCGCTTCGTCTTGTCCGTTCTGCATGACCATGATGTCAGACGGAGTGAAGACGAAGGAAATGCAGGACAAGGTCCGCGTCCTGGACATCGCTGAACTCATGGATCAAGCGACGCCCTAGGAACGCGATTCACAGCCTGGGAAAGGTACCCGAGCTGACTGAGGCCGAAGAATCAGGCCTTATAGTCAGCCGGGAAGAAATCTTTGTGCTGGGAAATAAAGCGCTTCAGCGCCGTATTGACCAGTTCGGATGCCGAGTGCTTGGTGTACTTCGACATCACTTGAATTTGATCAGCCACGGCTTTTTCCACCTCGGCTTCAATTTTTGCAGTCGTCCCTTGGAGCTTGTAATCGTCTTTCATGACGCAGGACATTATCCTGGAGAGCGGCCCCTCAGCAAGTCCTTCACCACGCCGTACATGATGGTGGGCAAGGTCTGAAGATCCCCCACTTCTTGGACCCGGCCATGGCCCTTTTTGGCCATTTCCTGACAAAGATCGACGCTCGCGCGCTCGTACCCCATTTTGAGAACCACCAAATGGTGAAACCTCGGAGCCAGGTAGGCCGGGTCTCGGCCGGCCGTGTATTTGCCGTCCGTTAAAAGGACGGTCGAGGCCGGCCGAGAACGGGCCTGGTGGGCTGCCGAACGCGATACCTGAAGCGACGCTCTGAGTCCGGCTTCCAAATGGGTGTAGCCCTGCGCCGGGACATCCAAGAACCGCTCAATCAGGGCGAGAAGGCTAATTCGCTCCTCGGGCCGCTTCAGAATTCGGGCCTCGTTTTCAAAGGCAACAATTCCAATCGGATCTTCGGGGAATTGAAGAAGAACCACAGCCAAAGCGACGGCCGTCAGCGCAAGCTTCTCTCCCGTCATGGAAAGGCTCGTATCGACACTCAAAATGACGGGCTGGCGCCGGGGCAAAGCGTAACTCATCCAGACTTCGCCGTCGGGCTGTCCGGGCGCCTCACGCCCGAGCCAGGGCTCATTCTCGAGCGTCTCTTCTAGGTCTAAGTCGACTTGCTCGGCTTCGGCAGGCAGGTTCGAAGCTGCGTCCACTCGGCGCTCCTGCGGGTGAACGACTGCCCCAAGAACGGCCTGAGCCCGCCGGATGATTGCTTCCGCCGAAATGCGCCTGAGCTGATGGGTGCGACGACGAAAGCCCGGCCTTCCTTTAAAATCGTGATAGCGCGTGGCCACATCCCAGCCGCCCAAGGATTCAAGCGACAGCTCGTCTTCCTCGGGAACGATCAACCCCCCGCCCATGGGCGAGAGCATCTCGGGCGGCTGAAAGGAGTACTGGCTACTTCCAAAAGCGTTCTCGCCGGGGGCGAAAATGCTTCGGTATTTTTCGTTTCGGTCCAGGCTCTCATCGCGCGGTGGCGGCGGAGCCTGTTCCCCAAAAGGGCGCTTGGGCGCCTCGGGCTTCAGTTCTTTTTTTTTTCAGCTCCGCTCAAAGCGTCCGTCACGAGCTCTTTCAGAAGCCCGCGCAAATCCTCCTGCGGCGAAACATCGCTTTCTACGTCGCGCTCAAGCTCAATCCGAGTCGGTAGCGCAAGCGATACGGCACTGGCAAAAGCTTCAGTCCACGAAAGCGCGTTTGAATCTTCCATCAGCGCCAAACAGAGCTCGGCAATACTGATCGCAGCCCGAACGCTGGCGCCGCGACGGATCCTGGGATGCGAGCGCGTGGCGCGGGTCAGAATCACTGCTGCAAGAGGCAGGGCCGGGTTCAAAGCCTCAGGAAGCTTTTCCCCGAGCTTTCCCTGAACAATGGCCAGCTCTTCTGCTTCGGTTTGATAATCCATCAGAACCAGCTCAAAGCGGTCTAAAATGGCTTCACTCAAATGAGAAGTGGCGACGAATTCTTTGGGGTTTTGAGTCGCAACAACTGAGAAACCCGGACGAGCGTGAATCACGCCGAGCTTAGGAACCGACACCTGACCCTCGTCGATGGCCGGCAAAAGAATGTTCTGCACGCCCTCGGGCAAGCGGTTCAGCTCGTTGATGAAAAGAACGCCGCCTTCTCGCATCGCTTGAAGCAGGGGTCCCGGAACAAAAGCGGCCTCGGTGAAGCCCTTACGGATCACGGCGGGAGGATCAAACCAGCCCGAAAGTTTTTGCTCAGTGTAGCGACTATCGCCGTCGACCCGGAAAAACGGACGTCCCAGGCCCTGAACAGCCGACAACGCCAGGTGAGTTTTCCCCACTCCGACTGGGCCTTCTAAAAGCACGTTCCGCCCAGCGCGTACGCAAGCGCGTAGCTGCGAAAGCTCACGCTCGCGCCCGACCAGGAAATCAGTCGCCGCCTCAGACGGTGCGCTTTTGCCCGGAGACTTCTTTTTTCCGGACTTTGCGGTGGCCTTTTTCATCGACGTCCTTTGCCTTTCCCTGCGGGCTTCTTCTGAGCTGCTGCTTTCTTCGTCGGCGTTTTCTTAGCCGCTGATGAAGCCTTTGGTGCAGGCGCCTTCTTCTCTTCCGACGCCTTGCGCTTCAAATACTCGTCCACGATGTAACTGGCAACGTCAGAAGGCTTGGTACCCACCCCAAAACCCGCATCAAAGCCGCATTCCAGGGCCAAGGGATGGGTCATCCGGGGGCCGCCCGAGACAAAAATCATCTTTTCCATCAGGCCCATCTTTCGGGCCCGTTCCATCAAGTCCTTCAAATCCTTGATGTGGATATTGTGCTGGGTCACCACTTTCGAAACCAAAACAGCATCCGCATTCAATTCAATGGCGCGCTGAAGAAGGTCATCGTTGGCGACCTGGGCACCCAGATTCCGAGCATCGAGCCACTGATAGCGCTCTAAGCCGTAATCTCCGGCAAAGCCCTTCATATTCATGATGGCGTCGATTCCCACCGTGTGGGCATCAAAGCCCGTACAAGCGCCGACGACGACGAGCTTTCGCCCAATCTTCGTGCGAATGAGCTCATCCACTTCTTCTCTGGGCTTCGTTTGGCTCTCCACTTTCACCACGTGGATGGAGGTGAAATCGACCGAGAATTTCGTGTTCCCGTAGATCACGAAAGTCGAAAACCCTTGGGCTGCCTTTTCCATCGTGGCCACTTTGACTTCAGCAAAGCCCATCTTCTGACAAAACTGGATGGCTGCTTCTTTTGCCTCGGGCGATGGCTCGACCGGCAGCGTAAAGCAGAGCTGAACGGTCCCATCGTCCATGATGTCGCCGTAGGGCCGAAGCTTCTTGAGATTCACCTGTTTGGGTCCGCTCATAGCAGCTCAAAGAAGGGGTTCAGGTAATCCGGCGACTTCAGCATGACCCCATCATGCCCTTTTCCGCCGGTTTCAGTTCGACTCACTTCCGCAAAGGCGCGCTCTTCAATGGCTTGAATGAGGCCCTTTTGATGGATCATCTCGAGGTGCGCCAACGTCTCGTCCAAGACTTTCTTGGCCCACCCTTCGATGATGCCGTCTTGGCGGAACCGGATGTCGAGCCCCAGATCCTTTGCGCCATTGAAAATGTACTTGGCGTTCTTGATCGACATCCAGCGGTCCTGAAGAAGCGGCGTGTGCATGGCTTCAGTCGCCATTCCGAGTAACTGCACAGTCTGCCCGGTCACCACACCCACGAAATTGAACATCGCATCCATCAAGTGACTATAGAAAATGTCGCCACACTTGTAGCGCGTGGGCGGCATGAACTTAATGGGCGACTTCGGGAAAATGTCCCGAGTCATCTGTGCGCGCGCAATTTCGAGCAAGAACACGTTCGGATGCTCGGGGTTCATTTCCTGAGCATGACCTAGGCCCATCAGGTCTTCGGTCAAATGCGCGTGCTGGGCGAAACGCTCATTGATGAACTGAGAAGCCAAAACCTGATGCCCGTTTTCAATCGCGTCTGCCGTGGTGAGGTAGTTGTCTTCGCCCGTTTGAATGACGATTCGGCTAGTGGCCAAAATGAGCCGCGAAAAGTGCTGATCAATCAGCGTTCGCTTCATGTTGATGTCGCGGAACAAGATTCCGTACATCGCGTCGTTGAGCAGAAAGTCGAGCCGCTCAAGCGCGCCGAGTGCTGCAATCTCGGGCATACAAAGGCCCGAGCAGTAATTCGTCAGGCGGATGTAGCGCCCAAGTTTTCGGCTCTCATCGTCTAAAGCTTCCCGCATGATGCGGAAGTTTTCCTGAGTCGCGTAAGTACCGCCAAACCCTTCCGTCGTAGCGCCATGAGGCACGTAATCGAGAAGCGACTGCGCGGTCGAGCGAATCACCGCAATCGAATCGGCTCCTGCTTGAGCAGCGGCACGCGCCTGAATGACGTCGTCAAAAATGTTTCCCGTAGCGACAATGACGTAAAGGAGCGGTCCGTTTTTACCAGACGCATCGAACTTGTCGCCGGTTTCACGCCGAAGAGAGTCGCGGTATTCACGCTTCTCAATCAGGTTCTTTTTCGCCGCTTCACAAAGCTTCCGGGCCTGCGTGGCGATTTTCTCGGGTGATGCTTGCTTCAGAGACTCAAGCTTCACTTTTCCTGTCGCAACGGCTCGCCCCAATTCCTCAGGGTTCATCCCGGTCTGAATCAGCCCGTTCACAAACCAAGGCAGAACGCCGCGATCGAGAAGCTTCAACCGATGCAGATCATCGATGATGGCGTTTACTTCCGGGTAAAGCTGGCCATTCCGAGTGACTGCGCCGCTGACGCCAATCAAGCGAAGAGTGGCGCGCTCAATGGCAATGGTCGTGTGCCGCGAAATGAGTCCTTCAATCGGCAGCGCAATCTCGCGCGCCAACTGTCGGCAGCGTTCGACTTTTGCCGTATCCAACGCCAGATGTGCCATCGCGAGGCCGTCTCCTCAGAAAGGTTCTGCGGAAAATCGCCTGGGCAAGCCTGAAGCGAGCTTGCCTGACCCGAGAAAAATCGACTCTTACCGATACGTTTCGGTGAAGATCTTTCTCAGCTCAGCGCTCTCGCGAATCAGACCCAGTGCAACTTCCGCGTGGCCCTCAGTATAGCCGTTCCCGATACGCAGGTCCACGTCTGCGCCTACCCCTTCGGCGCCCAAAGCTGCGCGGGTGAAGCTGGTGGCCATGCTGAAGTAATAGACGATCCCGCCCTTTCGGCAGCAAAGTACACAAGCAAGCTCCGTCTCCGGAACATTCGCTACGTTGATCACGAGATCGGCCATCTGGCCCCCGGTGGCCGCTTTCACTTTCTCGTAGGTCCCGACCGCGTCGCGAGCATCCGCTTGAATGACTTGATCTACAAATCCCAGGGCTTTCAACCGACTGACATTCTCAGCCGAGTACTCAAGCGCAATGGTCCTGACGCCTGGCTTTCGCTTAGCTTCATACAGGCAAAGCAGGCCCGACTTTCCCCCACCGCCGATGACGACGACGGTTTGACCGGGCTGAACGAGCTTTCGCGTCTGAGCCGGGGCGCCGGCTACATCCAGAACTGCAAGCGAGACGGCTTCGGGAAGATCCGAAGGCAATTTCGCAAAAAGGCCTGAAGCAAAAAGAATGGCGTGGCCTTCGATGTCGACCCGGTCGATCTCCGTATGGACCTTTTTGATCTGACGAATAAAAAGGGGCGTCAGCGAGAGCGACACAAGCGTCGCCACTCGATCACCGACTTGGACAGGCTTCTCACCCACAGGAAACCTGGGCCCCACCTGGACTACTCGCCCAAGCAACATTCCGCCTGAACCCGTCACCGGGTTGTGCTGTTTTCCGCGTCGGGCGACCAACCCCTCCACTGCCTGAGCGATGCGCGCAGGATCCCCCTGGCAAGAGTCCGAGATCTGCTTGAACGAGGCTGAATCGATATTCAGGCTTTCGACTTCAATCAGAAGCTCGTCTTCTGCAATGGGGAGCGAAGGGTCCACCTGTTCCGCTTGCTGAGGCAATACTCCACGAGGCGCCACCACGCGGTTTAACCCCAACGGATCAGCGGGACGGAAGTTGGACAAGCTCACTGAAGAATCACTTCTTCTCGGCGCGAGCTTTGGCCAAACGCTCTTCGACCATCTGATCGGCCATTTGCGAGGTAGGCTTCTTCTCGACAGCGGCGCGCTCGAGAATCTGAGCCACCGTCTGGCCGATCTTCTGGCAGTGATCGAATGCAGCTTGCTTGTTGTAACCGCTGCGTCCGGCCTGTCCGCCTTCGTAGTAAATATTGATCAGGCCGCCCGCGTTGATGGCGTAATCGGGAGCGTAAACGATCCCGCGCTTCAGAAGCTCAAAGCCTTCTTGAGCCGTCAGAAGCTGGTTGTTGGCCGCACCTGCCACGACCTTACACTTCAGGCGGGGCAAAGTTTCCGGATTGATCGTCGCACCCAGAGCGTTGGGCGAGAAAATGTCGCAAGCCACATCGTAGATGGCTTCTGGGCGAACAATTTCGATTCCGTATTTTTTCACAGCGCGGTCGATCACAACTTGATCCACATCGCAGCCGATCACTTTGGCGCCCTCAGCAGCCAAATGCTCGATCAGGTAATAGGCCACCGAACCCAGGCCCTGAACCGCAACGGTCAAGCCTTTCAGCGAATCCGAACCGAATGCGGCTTTGGCCGAAGCTTTCATCCCGTGGTAGGTACCCCAGGCCGTTGCCGGGGACGGATCACCGCTTGAACCTTCGACGCCGTCGATGCCCAGAACGTGTGGGGTGTTGGTCTTAATTGCTTTCAGATCTTCCGAGCCAATGCCCACGTCTTTAGCGGTGACGTAATTTCCACCCAAGCGGTTCACGTACTCACCAAAGCGCTTCAGCATGGCGGGGTTTTTCTGGGTTTTGGCGTCGCCCATGATGACGGCCTTGCCGCCACCCCAGTTCAATCCAGAAATGGTGGCCTTGTAGGTCATCCCCTTGGACAGGCGAAGCACGTCGGTCAGGGCTTCTTGCTCGTTCGCATAAGCCCACATCCGGCAGCCGCCCACAGCGGGGCCCATCAACGTGCTGTGCATCGAAATGATGGCTTTTAAGCCTACCGTTTCGTCGTGGCAGAACACGAGCTGTTCGAATTGATCCGTGGAGACGTTTTGGAAGACCATCAGGATTTCCCTCGAATTTTTGGGCAACCTAACAGTGCTGCTTAGGCCAATCAAGACGGTTTTGGGTGACCAACTTCTGAACACCTGCCTAGCGCCGCCTGCGCCCGTTCTGGGTCAAAAGCGACACATTCCAAGCGGAAAACCCTGGAAACAAAGGGGGTTTTCACAGATGCCGCCGCGCAGCAATTTTGGCCCAAGGGTTGCTTCATGAAGGGTCAAAGGATGTGTTCCATGCGTCGTTTTCAATCCATTACGATTGCTTTTGCTCTGACTCTTCAAGCCATGCCTATCAGCGCTTTTGCGCAATCGCAGAGTTCTGAGCCGGTAACCAAGATCGGGCAAGCCCTCAAAGCCGCCCTCGATGCCCTTCCACAGCCAAGTGTGACCACCGCGAGCCCTGCCGAAGCTCCTTCTGTTTCGGCCGCTGTCGCTTCTCAGGCACCGAGCCTCAAACTTTCCGTTCGCCCCTTTGAACTGAGTTGGGAAGACGCCAAGCGCCTCATCCCCGGGCTTGAAGTGATTCAATCGGGCGATCAGATCAAGATTTACGGCCTTATCCCCAGTTCGGACGCGATCAAGAAGGGTATGACCTTCTCGATCAAAAAGGACGCTGCTTCAAATAAAGTTCGCGTCGGACTCACCGTAACCTCTTGGGTAAAGAAACAGCTGGAAGATCGAGCTTCGTCAAACAAGCTCTGCTCGGAAGACAGTAGTGATTGACAAAGCATCAGTGAGAGCGGGCTCGGTGGTGTGAGCTGGTCCATCCAAGATCTCGACGCGGAAGTGCATTGGAGCCATCACGAACGTCGCACTGACCCCACGCTGGTTGGAGCACTAAAAGAGCACGACTTGAAGATTCGCCTGAAGAGCAAAGCAACGCTGGAGAAAGAGGAACTGGCGCGGCTGGAAAAAGAGCAAAAAGACAAACTCAAGCTCTTGAATTGCCCAACCTGCCTCACCTCCGAGTCAAAAATCGAAGAGGCCAAGCAAGCTTTAAGCTCTCTCGTGGGCGTGGCAGATCAACTCAAACTCGACGTGGAAAAAATCACGCTCAAGATCGAAGACGCTGAGCTGAGACTCCTTCTCGAGCAGGCCAAGAAAGTGAAACCCGAGGAGGCCGAAGAACTGATGGCCAAACTCCGTACTTTCGATACCGACAAAGAGGACGCCAAACGCCAAGAACAACTGGCCAAGGCTTACGAGCAAATCGCCGCCGCACTCTACCACAGCAAATCCGAAGACGAGAGCGCACGCGCAGGCTACTTGTCTCAGGCAGAGTCGATTCTGGAAGAAGCCAAAGGGCTTAAGCTCAGCAAAGACATGGAAAAGCGTCTGAAGAAGGACATCGAACGAGTCAAAGTCGAACAAGAGTCGAACGAGCTCATCCCGCTTGCGAAGGCTGGTGTCACCGACAACATTGAACTTCAGGAACGCCTAAAGAGAGTTCAGGAAGGCTACATGTCGTCATGCTACGGAATTCGCCAAGCGGGCTCGATGACTCTTCAGACTGGCGTGAAAATGGATCAAGAAGGATCTGAAAAGTGCCAGCGCGCGACGCTTCTGATGGAACGCGCCCGCGAAATTCATCAGATGGCTGTGAACGAAGAAGTGAAGCGTCAGCAAGACGTGATCATGAACGCCCAAAATTCGATGAGCGCTGGCAATCAGGTCTCGAGTGGTCCTTTCAGCCCGAAGTCGCAAATGCCCCAAGCCCAAGGCTTCATCCCACAGCAAAGCGTAGGCTTCCCGATGGGCGCACCCAGCGGCATGGGAATGCCGACGCAACCAGGCTTCGCTCCTGCACAAGCTCCTTCGATGATGGGTCGACCGGGTGTTCCGCCGCTGAATTTTCCGCAAGGCCCTGGCTTCGCGGGACAGCCTGGATTCGGGCAAGCTCGCTGAGATCTGAAGTTCTGCGGTTCTTCAACAAGTCATAACTGCGGACACAGACAAAACTTTTCACCCGCTCACCGGTTCGGTGACGCGGGTGAAATTTTTTTTGTTTGACGGGTTCGAACTCCGGTTTTAGTGAAATGGGGAAAGTTGCTTCTCATTACAGGGGGTACACATGGCAACCGCAACCGGACTCGTAAAATGGTTCAACGACAGCAAAGGATATGGTTTTATCCAAGCTGACAACGTGAATGGCGATGTTTTCGTTCACTACACCGCCATCCAAGGCGAAGGTTTCAAGACCTTGGCTGAAGGACAAAGGGTTGAATTCGAACTGACCGACGGCCCAAAAGGCCCGCAAGCTTCGAATGTGACAAAAGCCGCTACGACACAGTGATTTCCGCGCCGGAGTAGGCGCTGCGGAGAGCCGCTGAGGCTTTTGCTCCAAAGAAAGATCACGAAAGGCCAACCTGGAAACAGGTTGGCCTTTTTTTTAAGGGCCCAAAAAGCTGCGTCAGTAATAGGGCATGAAAGCAACTGAGTCGCCCGGCTGAACTTCCAGCTCCGTTGCAAACTTCTGAAACTCAGACGCTGCGACGCGAAGCTTTCCACCCTCGACCCAAGCATGCGCGGTCACTGCGCGGAAAGTTCCGGGACGCGCCTTCGCTTTCGTAATCAGGCCGTCTTCTGAGCCCGAAGACGGCGCTTCTGCATCCACAGGCTCAATCGGCAAGGTCATCAAGCGCTTGAGCGGCAATAAGTCCTCGACGTTCACCCAGAGATGCGGACCTCCGTCGAAAGGATCGATCTGGTTTTTGTAGGCAAAGCCGATCTTCTTCAACATGTGAAGGACCGGCTCCGTACTCTTACCGACACGTCCAATGGCGTTTCGCGCTTCGGCCGTCAAAAAGGTCGTGTAAATTTTCCCGGACGGGAAGAGAGAGAAAATAAATTCTTTGCTCTGAGCGCACAGGTGATCGGCTTCCCAATAATCCATGCTGGTGAAGCGTCGACCAATGGCTTCCCAAAGAGGACTCTGCCCGCGCTCGTTCAAAGGCGGCAAAAGCTCGGCAATGAGCTTCTTCTTAAAACGATTGCGATGAAGGCCAAGGTAAAGAAACCGAACAAAAGATATCTGCCGCCCGATCTTCTTCTCAGAAGCTCGGTAGCCGGGGTCCATCACTAGGCCCCCAAGTTCCGATGGCCCGTTCGTATCGTATTTCAGCTTCAACGTTCCGTGGATGAAACCGGTGTTGATGGTGTCACTGAACTTTTGCTCGCTTCCCACTTCAAAGTAAAAGTGCGGCGACTCGGGCGTTCCATGCTGAGCTGCAATCGAAGAAGTCCCGAGCACTCGTCCACTCGATAATTCCTCGGCGACGAACATGTACTTGCTCTCAAACTTATTCGGAAGTTTGTCCGAGAAAGCGTCCAAGCTCTTCCGAATCCGCTCGCGAAGCGGATCAGGCTCCGTCGGCAAATTGAACATGCCGGGAATCTGAGAAAATCTCAGAAGCGCTTCAACATCTCGCTCCTGTGCTTCGCGAAGCAAAATCATAGACAAACCTTCTCAATCAGCTTGGAGTAAAACGCGATCCCTCGGTCGATTTGCTCAAGAAGCAAATGCTCGTTGGGCCCGTGAGAATTTCCAATCGGTGCGCCGGGCCCGAAAACCAGTGCGTCGTATCCTGCTTGCTGAAACAACGCCGCTTCCGTTGAAGTCGACTTTGCGCCCGCATCGGTCGGCAATCCTGCTACCGCCAAAGCCTCGGTGAACACTTTGACCCACTCCCGATCCGCCGGAGTGTCGAGAGCGGGATTCGTCCTCTCGCGCTGAGCGGTCACGTTCATGTTCGGATAGCGCGCGGCGATGGCCTGAACGCCTTGGAGAATCCGCTTTTCGACTTCCTCGGTGGAGTGATCGGGCAAAAGCCTGACCTCAAAAAAGAGGTCCATACCCGTGGGCCGCTGCTGCACTTGACCCAAATTGATCGTCGCATGCGAGGGCTCAAATGCGGGATTCGATCGACCGCGAACTTCCTCGCTGAAAGTCCGCAGAAACTGGATCAACTCCATGAAGCAGGGATAAAGCGTATCGGGCAGGAAACGCACACCTGTATCGCCCAAACCACCCAGTTCCGCGCGGAATGCTTTTTCTTTTCCTTGAGCTTTTGCCGTCTCCCGGAAGAAGCGTTTGAAATCTTCAAATTGGTGGGACGTCAGATAGAATTCGATGCGCGCGCGATCGGGCACTTTGTTCTTCGTATTGCCGCCTTCCATCCGCGTGAAGCGCAGGTCAAAGCCGGAGTCGACGGCGTGTTGAAGGAAATCAACGGCCTGAAGAATGGCATTTTCGCCTAGGTTCGGGGTCGATCCGTGAGCGGCTCGACCAAACGACATCAAATCGATTCGGCGATTAAAGCCGCGCGCATCACGCTCGACCAGTTGGTAATCGATCGAGGCGCGGAAAACGGCCATGCACTTGTGAGTTCGAACCAAATGAAGATCCGTTGGTTCGCCGACCAGCACGTACTTGGGGTTCAGCGCCATGGACTTGATCAAGTACTTTGCCCCGAACATGCCTTGCTCGGCGCCGCAGGTCCCCACCAAGTAAACCGGCATCTTCAGCTTCCGCTCACGATACCGATCAATGGCGTAAAGCTTACAGAGAAAATCGATTTTCCCCTCTGCCACGCCCAGGCCATACACACGCCCCTCACGCACGGTGGCTGCAAACGGATCTTGCGCGGTCTCGGTCCAATTATCCAGAAGCCCTGGGTCGACCGTGTCGAGATGACTCAGAAGCAAAAGACCTTTGCGCGTTTTCTTATCGACCAACGGATCGCCCAAGATCCCGATCACGTTGAACTGTCGTTTGGAAATCGACTCCAAAGAATGCGTCACCGGCTGAAGCACGGCTTTCATGCCGCGGTCTTCAATCATCTTGTGAACGAAGTTGGAGAGCTCCTCGTTTCCGTTGGAGCTCACTGAGTTGATTCGGATTAGCCGCTTGGCTTCTTCCAGGAGCTGCTTCATGCGCTTTTACCGTCCCTGAAATCCAAGAGATATCACTGACTTGGTTTTTGTGGCACTGGGTTTTTGTTGCAAGCGCCCCCCCTCCCCCCTAAGTTCATAAAAATGGCGACTTACCCCGATCCAGCCACCCGCTTTTGGGAATACGCTTCCGAAAACTGGCCCCTTTCCCCGGTTTTGACCATTTTAGGACTCCTGGTCTTGGGAATGGTCCTGAACTGGAGAAAGAACCCCCGTCCCTGGACTCTCGCGATCAGCTTGATTTTGACCGGCCTGACCCTGAGTCTGCGCCTGGGTTTCGGAG
>JACCDJ010111134.1_pt1 | contig 20767 bp, 22 predicted proteins | sample 7444481 | NCBI WGS metagenome assembly JACCDJ01 (sample SAMN15323435, study PRJNA562643) | freshwater metagenome | isolation source: river surface water | place: USA:Blue River Watershed | collected 2017-08-15 | reverse complement strand
AAGTGTGAAAATTCGTGGCAATCTAACAACGAACGATGGCGAGATTGCGGTCAATTGGGCACTAGAGAGCCACGGTATTCTCATGAGAGCCGAGTGGGATGTGGATAGGCATATTAAATCTGGTCGATTAATTCATATACTTGATAACTTCAGCACTCCTGATGCTGATATTTATGCAGTTTATTCTCAAGCGCACAAAGGTTCTGCTCGTGTAAAGACATTTATAGACTTTGTGATTAAATCGCTAAACCAAAAATAATCGATATTTTTTAAATTGACAATGAATTAATTAATTTCTAAAAAATATAGGTATGGCTTTTCCAGACATCCCTATAGACCCTGAACTAGATGTCTCGGCGACTTATAACTATCTAAAAAAATTTTAAATTTGCGGATAACATCATCAAAAGTTCTCAAAGTTTTTGACCTCAATGTTTCAATGAATTCCGTCCTAGTAATTGGCAAAACGTAGGCCCATAAATCATTACTTTGCGGGAAAAGGCACCACAACTCATCTTCACCAAAATCATAGATAACAGGCACTGTGCTTGTTATCCAATCTCGAAAAATAGCACCCTCTGCAAAAGTAACTCTTAATTCAGGCCAAAGATTATTGGGGCCTGACTGCTTAATAACTTTCATAAAACGAGTTTTATCTCTTGAACGCCTATTTCCATCAACAATCCAAATTAATCGCTTGTAAAAATTTTCTCGGGATCGACGTTCATCAGGTGTGATGTGAGAATGTTGAAATTCAATGATCCAACCATCTTGAGTTTTGACATCGGCAATGTGCTTTTCACCATTATCTGCAAAATGAACTATTTCTTGCCAATCTGTTGGAAATTGATTCTTCCATGCTCGATGCCACACCGTTTCTCTTTCCCACCACGGATCACATTGAACTTTTGCTTTGTGAGCCCAGTGATGAATTCTATGCTGTCCGCACTTGGCTAAAACTGGATTACCACAGCCAATACACACTCCTATAAGCTGAGGTTCAGCCTCTAGACGTACATTATCAACAAGAGCGAATTTCATAAAGACAAAAAGATTAAAAATCGTAGATTATTTGTGCATATTAATCCTATCTTTATCAATGTCGGTTTTCCCGACAAATCTCCATGAGTCGCTGATAGTCAGTAGGATTACGCACCGTGAATTCACGATCCTGATGATCACTCACAGTTGAGAATATTGACAACCTTGGGAATTAGTGCAGAATGAACTAAACAAACTTGGCCTGCCCAGCACGATTCGAACGTGCGACCTACGCCTTAGAAGGGCGGTGCTCTATCCAGCTGAGCTATGGGCAGTCTTTGATTAGAGCTAGATTATAGCGGAGGTCTAAAAGACCTGGCTCATATACGATAATCATGTGAATTCATCTACTTATAAGAGTTTGGCCATGATCACTCTGTATCACCACACAAAATGCAAAACTTCTCGTGATGCCCTAGAAATCCTTGAGAACTCTGGCGAACCTCATCAAGTGGTTTTGTATTTAACCAACCCTCCCTCAGAAGCTGAATTGCGTCACATAATCAAGGCCACAGGTGGCTCTGTTAGAGATATCTTGCGCCAAAAGGGAACGCCTTTTGATGAATTAGACTTGGACAATCCAAAGTGGAGTGATGAAGACCTGATTAGGTTCATGCTGCAACACCCTATTTTGATGAACCGCCCTATTGCTATCAATGGCAATCAAGGGGCCTTGTGCCGTCCACCTGAGAAAATTTTAGATTTACTGAGTTAACTTTATTAAGTTAGATGGTTTGATCTTGATTTTTAGCATCATCAGCTTGATTGCTGACCGATCTCATCAAGGTCAGTATCTCACCAGGAAAATTGGCTTGACCATCTTTTAAACCCATTTTTAGCTCTGGCACGTACTGACTAATTTCTTCTGAACCATAGAACTTCATTGACCAATTAGTGAAGCGACGCTTTTGCAATGGATTGATATCTAGCACTTGAAGTTCTTTGTGGCGAGGGTCTGCAGAAATAGCTTTCCAGATTAGTTCAACGTGCTGAGGATAGCCTTCAATGATTTGACCAAAGATGCGATTGTCATATAACAAAACACCTGTGATGCCATTGCGTTTGTTTTTATGAACCGCATCTTCAAGCAAGTTCATCAAACCCAGAATACCCATGTCATTGGCAGACTGACTGACATAACTCAACTCAATGAGCTGATCAGTCGGAAAGCTGGCAAAGTTAATCTGGGAATCTTCTACAAATGACATATTTAATTATTAAAATCTTTATAAATAATATTAGACAAAACTAATCTGTTATTGGCCTTACGTCTAGGTCAATTATTAGACAATTCTTGATTAAAGTCTTTATATAACAGTGCTGCTGCGCAGCAAATCAAGCGAAGAGACGTCAAACATTGATGACAATGTCTAAAAGATACTTTGAAGAATTTTTTGAGAATGTTGCATCGAGTGATGCGAATTGAAAGTGGTCGGAGTACAAGGATTCGAACCTTGGACCCCCTGGTCCCAAACCAGGTGCGCTACCAGACTGCGCCACACTCCGACTAAGACCAATATTGTAACCTATGGTCACTTTGTTGGCAAATAATCCAGATAAAACCAAATAGAATCAGGCCTTTGAGGCAACTAACTGGTGTGCTTGGGCTGCCAATTCTTGGCGGGTCAAATGAGCCGGAAGTTTATCTGAAAGATGAATATGCACCACCAAATGATCGGTTTTAAGGATGTTTTTAATCGAGTCGATCAACTCCATGTCGCCAATAAAAGCTGCTCTATTGGAATACTGACCGTTCTCTTTGTACTGAATCGTGATGGGTAAAACATCCACATGTGCCTGATGGGCTGACTCAAATAAATTTGATTTAAATGGCAGTACCGTTTTTCCATCCGAAGAGGTTCCCTCAGGAAATATAGCCACTACTTCTTTATTAGCAAATTTATCTTTCATGAGCTGAATCACTCGCTTGATGTCAGACAGTTTTTCTCTTTTAAGAAATATGGTGCCCAGCATACTGGCCAAGTAACCAAAGATTGGCCATTTTGAAACATCTGCCTTGGCAACAAAGATGACGGGTCGAATTGAATTGATGATGTGAATATCGAGCCAAGATATGTGATTAGCGACCAATAAATATGGCTGAGCACCTAATAAGCTTGAAGGATTGCCATGAACGATGACTTTGACTTTCAAAATTCTGAGTAAACGAATGCACCAACGCTGAACCATCTTCTTGCGCAATTGATTGGTCAACACAGGAAATATTGCGCACTTCAGAATGGCAGATACAAGATGAATGACAAGGAAAAAAGATTTCATGTGAAGAATCTTGGCATATTTCTATGTCACGAATATGACATCAAGTTGACATCATAGTTTCAAATAGGTCGTGCCCAATGTGAACTCATGAATCATTACCGCGCGATATGGATTTCTGATGTTCACCTAGGCACCACAGGTTGCCAAGCAAATTATCTTCTGGATTTCTTAAAACACAATGACGCTGACAAGATTTATTTAGTTGGCGACATCATTGATGGCTGGCAATTAAAAAAGCGCTGGTTTTGGCCACAAGCACACAATGACGTGGTTCAAAAATTACTCCGTAAAGCCAGAAAAGGCTGTGAAGTTATTTTCATCCCCGGCAATCATGATGAGATGGCGCGCCAATTTTTTGGCATGAGCTTTGGCGACATCAGGGTCGAAGATGAAGTGATTCATGTCACTGCCGATGGCAAGCGTCTTTGGATCACGCATGGAGATCTATTTGACAGCGTGATGCAATATGCCAAATGGCTAGCCTATGTTGGCGACACCCTGTACACATTCATCCTCTGGGTGAATCGCTGGTTCAACAAAATCCGCGCACGGATGGGCCTTAATTATTGGTCACTCTCTCAATACCTCAAACATTCTGTCAAAAATGCTGTGAGCTTCATTGCCGACTTTGAAATGATCATGGCACGTGAAGCCCGAATCAGGAATTGTGATGGCGTGGTCTGTGGCCACATACACAAAGCTGAAATCAGAGAGATTGATGGCTTGCTTTACTGCAACGATGGCGATTGGGTCGAAAGTCTGACTGCCTTGGTTGAAACAGCCAATGGCACATTAAAAATTGTGCATTGGCCACACATCCTACCTGACCCAATAGCAATTAGCCATACCGAAACGGTCACCATCAGCGTGACCAAAACTGAAATATCAATGACTCAAGAACAAATACTGGAGACGATTAAATGAAGATCATGATTGTGACGGATGCTTGGGAACCTCAAGTCAATGGCGTGGTTAGAACCCTCAAGCAAACCATGTATGAACTCAAGAAGATGGGGCACACGATTGATATGATCACCCCGCTTGAATTTAAGACTGTACCCTGCCCCACCTACCCAGATATTTCTTTATCACTTTTCCCCGGGAAAAAAGTTCGTCAAAAGATGGAAGCTTTTGCTCCGGATGCCATCCATATTGCCACTGAAGGACCTCTGGGTATTGCCGCTCGAGCCTATGCTTTAAAACACAAGCTACCGTTTTCAACCGCCTATCACACGCGTTTTCCTGAATACGTCAAAGCTCGCACAGGCATTCCATTGGCGATTACTTATAAGTTTTTACGCTGGTTCCATGATCCATCATTGGCTGTGATGGCGCCTACCAAAGTGGTGATTGACGACCTTGAGTCCTACGGCTTTACAAACGTGGTTCTCTGGACCAGAGGCGTTGATCTAGAGATCTTCAAGGTTCAAGAATCTAAAGAACTCAATTCTGCCCACCCCATCTTTTTATATGTTGGTCGTGTGGCAGTTGAAAAAAATATCGAGGCATTTTTAGAGCTTAAATTACCGGGCTCTAAGTGGGTAGTAGGAGATGGTCCAGCATTGAACAGTCTCAAAGAAAAGTACCCAGAAGTACATTACTTAGGCGTTTTACAACAAGAAAAGCTGGCCAAAGTTTATGCGGCAGCTGATGTATTTGTCTTCCCTAGCAAAACCGATACATTTGGCTTGGTCCTGCTTGAAGCAATGGCTTGCGGAACCCCTGTTGCCGCCTACCCAGTGACTGGACCGATTGATGTGATTGGTAACTCTCAATCAGGTGCGATGAATAATGATTTGCGCGAAGCCTGCCTTGAAGCATTGAAGATTCCTCGTGAAGTTGCCAGAGCCCACGCGGAGAAGTTTTCGTGGCAAGTGGCCAGCCATCAATTTGTTGGCTACTTAAGGCCTATTGAAAGTCACACAACTGTCAAATCTCCGTCATTGGCATGACATATTGAGTGAATAAATTGATGACATATTAATAATCATTAGGCAAATAAATGAGCGATTTACCAAATCCACTATCTTCAATCACAGACTCTTTTTTTAATAAACAAAATAAGAAAACCATGTCTGAAAGAATTGCCCCTATTCATCAAATCATCAAAGAAAAAATCACACGTATTCAGCAAAATTCAACTACCAAACAAACCAATAAAAAAGTTGAAGCCCCTGCCGTTCAAACCAGCAAAGCAGCCCCCATCAGTGTTAGCTGGGCAAGACATCAAGACGAAGTGAAAGAAGCACAACGTCTACGTTATAAAGTTTTTGCTGAAGAAATGGGTGCAAACCTCAAACCTTCAAAAGAAGGTCTGGATGTAGATATTTTTGACAGCTTTTGTGATCATTTGATTGTTCGTGATAACGAAACACTCAAAGTAATTGGTACTTACAGAGCTTTACCACCACACCAAGCAAAACAAATGGGTTGCTTGTATTCAGACTCAGAGTTTGATTTAACTCGCTTAAGACACTTGCGCCACAAATTGGTAGAAGTGGCTCGCTCTTGTGTTCACAGCGACTACCGCTCTGGTGGTGTGATCATGTCTCTTTGGAGTGGCCTTGGTCAGTACATGAAAACAAATAACTACGAAATTCTATTGGGTTGCGCCAGTGTGCAAATGAGTGATGGCGGGCACTACGCAGCAAGCTTGGCCAAAATGTTAAATAACGAGCAACATTTATCCGATATTGAATACCGTGTTTTCCCAAGATTGGCATTGCCGATTGAAGAGTTAAACAGCAGCTTAGAAGTTGAGCCACCAGCCTTGATCAAGGGTTACCTCAGATTAGGTGCAAAAGTTTGCGGCAACCCAGCATGGGACCCGGACTTCAACACAGCTGACTTCTTGACGATGCTAAGACTGGATGACATTCATCCAAGATACGCCAAGCATTTTTTGGGTAATAACTGAAATTAATTGATTAAACAATTTCAATAGTCAGCTCTCGGCCGATTTTTCTCCAATCGGCTGATTCTTTTTCCAAGCCAAATTGTGTGAGTGGATTCTTCTTGGTCCAAGATTTAGAAATCTTGACAATGAATCCACCCTCTTGCTCTTTGACAACAATCTCAGATATATCTTCATCTGTTCTGCGACGGCAAAGCACATGTGCTAATCGCAGACTGAACAGCATGCGCCAATCGATGTAATTAGATGTCACTGATATCTTTCCAAGCTTGCCCGTATGACCTAAGAGCAATGCAGCCAGTCTTGCTTGATCAAGCTTAGAAAAACCAGGCATGTCCGCATGGGTTGCGATATACGCAGAGTGCTTGTGATAGCCATTGTGAGTGATGCTTAAGCCAATCTCATGTAACTTTGCAGCCCACGCCAGAATCTGCTCGTTATCTTTTCGGTTCTCATGTTTTGGGTCAGGAAATTGATTTAAGAAATGAAGTGCCGTCTTACTCACCCTTTGAGCTTGCTGACGATCCACTCCATAACGCTGCATGAACTGCTCAACTGTGACAAACCTCATGTCATGGTGCTGAGAGCGCCCAATGAGGTCATAAAGAACACCCAATCGAAGAGCTGCCTCAGTCACTTCCATGCGCTCAATACCAAGTTCTTCAAAGGCTGCCAACATGATGGCTAATCCACCAGGTAAAACTGGACGACGATCATTCTTAAGACCCAATAAAGTTGAGCGATCAATGTACTCAGACTCAATCAAAGATTTTTTGAGTGCTAATAAGCCCTCTTTGGTGATCAGGCCACCCATGTCATCAACAGGTAACTCATGCGGAGGGCCATTAAAGCCATTCTGCGCAATTAACTCAGCAATTGCTCGAGCAGTACCTGAGGAGCCAATCGATTGCTTCCAACCTGACTTTAGGAACTGACCTGTGATTGCTTCAATCTCTCGGCGAGCCGATAACTCTGCTTGCTTAAAGCAATGCGCATCAACCAGACCGCCTGGGAAAAAATTCTGACTATAAGAAACGCAACCAATATACAAAGACTCTAGAAGTTTGGGCTCGTAACCATCACCAATGATGAATTCTGTAGAGCCGCCACCGATATCAAGGACAAACCTTTTTTCATCACAGGCAGGCGCGTCATGAGAAGCACCGATATAGATCAAGCGCGCCTCCTCTCGGCCCTTAACAACCTCAATCGGGAAGCCCAAGAGTTTTTCAGCCTCATGAATAAATTCATCAGCATTACGGGCAACTCTCAGGGTATTCGTTGCCACAGCACGAACTTGCTTGGCATTAAAGCCACGTAAACGATCCCCAAATCGATGTATAGCCGCCAAACCTCTTTGAATCGATTTCTGATCAAGCTTTTTATCTTCACTGAGACCAGAAGCCATCCTCACTGATTCTCTCAATGTATCAATGGGTTGTAATTGAGTTCCTGACGGAGAATGGATGACCTTGGCAATCACCATCCGAAAACTGTTTGAGCCTAAATCAACTGCGGCCACCAGTTCTTTTGACGCGTTGGAGGAATTGGAATGGTTCGAACTCACTTCATTTTCTTCTATTTATTTACTTGATAGATTATGACGCCAATATGACAGGGTGATGACAAAAATGATTGATTAATTTGTCATATTTTTGACATAGAGCTTTGTCAAAATAAGAAATATGCAAGCAACCAGTCCCGCCCCCACCTCACAGATTCCGTTACTCAACAGAGAGTTAGGTGCACTAGAGTTTAATTCAAGAGTATTAGCTCAAGCCGAGGACCCAAAAACCCCTCTTTTAGAACGTTTGCGCTTTATCTGCATTGTTTCATCCAATATGGATGAGTTCTTTGAAATCAGAATGTCTGGCATCAAAGAGCAAATGAAAAGTAATCCAAAAAATCTCACGCCAGATGGATTACAGATCAAAAAAGCGTATGACATCATCACCAAAAATGCGCATGCACTGGTCGCCAGAAAGTTTAAATTACTTCAAGAAGACATTCTTCCGAAGTTAGATAAGGCTGGTGTCAAATTTTATCCAAGCACAGAATGGACTCCAGAGATCAAGCGTTGGGGGAAAACATTTTTTGATAAAGAGTTGGTGCCGCTGCTGACCCCTATCGCTTTAGATCCCGCTCATCCATTTCCGAAAGTCATTAACAAAAGTTTGAACTTTTTGGTGACTTTGGAAGGCAAAGATTCTTTTGGCAGAAAGCCAAAATTAGCTGTCGTGCAAGCTCCAAGGTCTCTGCCTCGCGTAGTGCCTTTACCAGAACATTTGAGCACAGGCCCTCATGGCTTTGTGTTGCTCTCCTCTTTTATTCAAACATTTGTTCCTGATTTATTTAAAGGAATGACAGTGACCGGCTGCCATCAGTTCAGAGTGACCCGTAACTCTGATTTATTTGTCTCTGAAGATGAAATCACTGATTTGCGCTCTGCCCTTCAAGGCGAATTACCAACCCGTCATTTGGGTGATGCCGTTCGCTTAGAAATTACCGCCGAGATGCCACCTGAACTTCAGGAGTATTTGCAAAAAGTAGAGAAATTGAATGATTCAGACTGTTACAGAGTCAACGGTCCTGTGAATTTGGTACGTTTAGTACAAATCCCTGATTTGGTGGATATTCCAAAATTCAAGTTCAAGCCTCACAATCCAAAACAGTCGATTGCTGGCACTCCAGGTGACACCATCTTTGAAAAAATATCTCAGTCAGATATTTTGTTGCACCACCCTTATGAAAGCTTTGACCCAGTTCTAAAAATGCTTCAAGAGGCAGCAAAAGATCCCAATGTTCTTGCCATCAAACAAACTGTGTATCGCACAGGTGAACAATCCTTGGTGATGGATGCCCTCATGGAAGCTGCGCGCAATGGTAAAGAGGTCACAGTGGTGGTTGAGCTATTGGCTCGCTTTGACGAGCAAACCAATATTGCTTGGGCTGCTAAATTAGAGGCTGTAGGTGCTCACGTTGTGTATGGCGTGGTTGGCCACAAGTGTCATGCCAAGATGTTATTGATTGTCCGTCAAGAAAACACCCCTGCCTCCGGTCGAGGTAAGTCAAAGAAAGTTCTGAAGCGCTACGCTCATTTGGGAACCGGCAATTACCACCCAAGAACTGCCAAGCTATACAGTGACTTTGGTTTAATGACAGCTGATCAATCAATCTGCGAAGACATGCACCATGTGTTCATGCAACTCACAGGTTCAGGTGGCAGAGTGGAACTCAAGCACCTTTGGCAGTCACCTTTCACGATGCACTCAGAATTGGTTGCACATATTCGCCGCGAGGCCAGAAATGCCAAGCAAGGCAAAAAGGCTCACATCATGGCGAAAATGAATGCCCTTCTTGAGCCAACGATCATCCAAGAGCTTTATAAGGCTTCTCAAGCTGGCGTTAAGATTGATTTGATCATTCGTGGGGTGTGCGCATTGAAGCCCGGAGTTCCAGGCTTATCAGAAAACATCAAAGTCAGATCGATCATTGGTCGCTTCTTAGAGCATCATCGTATTTACTACTTCCATGCTCTTGGCAATGAAGTTCTTTATCTCTCATCAGCCGACTGGATGGATCGAAACTTGTTTAGACGAGTTGAAGTAGCATTCCCAGTACTTGATAAAAAACTCAAAGCTCGGGTGATCAAAGAAGGCTTCCAGATGCTTCTAAAAGATAACTCAACAGCGTGGCTCATGAATGAACAAGGTCACTACCATCAGACCAAGAAACGTGCCACTTCAGTCGAATACATTGGTCAAAAAGAATTGGTGGGATTGTTAACTCTTTGAGTTAATAACAAATACGTTTTATCAAGCAATCCGTTGTGTCGGGAAAGTCAAAGAGAACTCGCTACCCACACCCAACGTTGATTCAATCTTGAGTTCTCCATGATGCCGGCTGATGACATGCTTCACAATGGCCATACCCAAGCCAGTACCGCCGGTATCTCTGGAGCGACTGCGATCAACACGGTAGAAACGCTCGGTCAAACGTGGAATGTGCTCTTGAGCAATACCGGTTCCAGTATCAATCACCGAGAAGATTGCTTCATCGCCCAAGTCAGACCAACGAATCGTGATATTTCCACCTTCTGGCGTATAGCGAACAGCATTTGATACCAAATTACCGAAGGCAGAATAAAGTTCTAAATCATCGCCAAGAACATTTTTCTGGCTATTGTTTTCTACAACAATCTGATGCTGACCTTGAGACAAACCTTGAGCATCTGCTTGCAATCGAGAAAGCATCGCCGCCATTGGTACGACTTGTGTCACAGGAGGTTCTGGATTACCTTCTAGCTTAGCTAAAGTCAATAAGTCTTCAACCAGAGTTTTCATGCGGCCTGTCTGAACGCTCATCAAATCTAAGTATTTCTTTCGATCGGCTTCATTTAATTCAAGCTCTTGAACAGTCTCCAAGAATCCTGATAAAACAGTTAAAGGAGTTTTGAGCTCGTGCGAGACGTTGGCCACAAAGTCTCGGCGCATTGAATCAGTTTTCTCAATTTGCGAAACGTCCTGAGATAAGACAAGTTTTTGCTTGTCACCATAAGGGAAAATTTGCACATCCAAACTGAATTGCTCAAAAGCCCCCATATTTGTTAAACGAACCGGTTCACGATAGTTTTGACGAATGATGTATTGCACGAAAGCCGGCTTACGCAAAATATGGGTGATGCGTTGCATTGCGTCGCGCTTGGCGTTGATGCCAAAGTGCTGCTCGGCAATACCATTGCACCACTCAATTTGATCATCCTCATTGAGCATCACCACACCATTAGGGGTCGCTTGTACAGCCTGAATAAAACGACTGTGTTGCTGCTCAATTTCTAGAACTTGATCTCGCCAAGAGCGCACCAATTTGTTCAAGCGGTAATAGATCTCTTCCCAAGTACCAAAAGCTTTAGGTGATTGAACGTAATTTTGTGACAACAGCAGCGAGCTCAATTTACTGGAGTGCCACAACTGATAGGCTAAAAGTAAGCCCAAAGTAACAGCGGCAGTCAATAAACCAGTGTCTAAACCAAACACCTCTCCTGCCAGCCAAGAAATCAGCAAAACAAATAAGAAAATCTTGAATAAACGAGTTTTTAGCGACAACATAAGGTGAATATTAACAAGTCTTTGAAAAACAATAAAAATTTAAGATTTATTCATTCTCTGAGATGGTGAAATCAGCCTCTCAAGCCCTATTTTAAAGACTCTTTAAAAGTTCTTGAATCCTTCATCTGATTGTCAAAAATGCTGCGTAATCTTCACCCCATGACTACTCATGAGATTTGAATAAGGATTCGTCGACATGGCCCAAGAGTACAAAATTTACTTTTCAACGAAAGACAATATGCCACCCAAAGAGTTAGCCAGCGCTGAACTACAAAAATCTATTGAATTTCAACTGATAAAAACCAGTGCTTTTTATTTTGATTTGGATTTGCCTGAAAAATACAAGCAGGCTTTGGTGAGTAATAAAAACTCCTGATAGAGGATGCCTAGGAATCAGCTGCAACCTCCTCCTTTAAATGACATCAAGTTGTCATAGTTTTGTTGCTTAATATCTTTTATTTGCTTCAGATTGAACATGAAAAAATACCAAATAGAAGATAACCCTCACAAAGGCAATAAAGGCATCACACGAGCGTTCCGTGCAGCCATTAACTCTTGGAATGGCCTCATCTATGCATTCAAGGAAGAAAGTGCCTTTCGCCAAGAATTAGGCTTAAGCTTGATTTTGATTCCATTGGCGATCTATTTACCTGTAACGCCCATTGAAAAGATTCTATTGATTGCATCAGTGATATTGGTACTGATCATTGAGCTGTTGAACTCAAGTGTAGAAGCTGCGATTGATCGCATTTCTTTTGAAGTTCATGATTTATCTAAAAGAGCCAAAGACTTTGGCAGTGCAGCTGTGATGCTGGCCTTACTTCTGTGCGGTCTTACCTGGGTGATTATTTTGAGTGAGCACTATCTCTGATAGTGCTCTACACAATCAATACTGATTGAGTACTCAATTACTGAGTGACAGGGGTTTTGGTTAAACGATAGCCACTGCCTCGAACTGTTTCAATCAAATTCTGGCAATTAGATGGAGCTAAAGCAGCTCTCAAACGCTTGATGTGAACGTCTACGGTTCGTTCTTCCACAAACACATGGTCACCCCATACCTTGTCCAATAATTGACCTCTGGAATGAACGCGCTCTGGATGAGTCATGAAGAAATGAAGCAATCTGAACTCAGTTGGGCCCAAATCTAGAGTCACCTCATCAACACCATTGTTGGCTAGAACACGGTGAGCCACAGGATCTAAACGCAGGTTATTGATTTGCACTACTTCATCGGCCAATTGTGGAGAGCGTCTTCTAAGCACTGCACGAATACGCGCCACCAATTCTTTTGGTGAAAAAGGCTTGGTCAGATAATCGTCTGCACCGGCTTCCAGACCAGCAATCTTATCCATCTCTTCACTGCGGGCAGTCAATAAGATGATCGGAATGTCCTTGGTGCGCTCATTGGCTCTCAGCTCTTTTGCAAACTGAACGCCTGACTTACCAGGTAGCATCCAATCCAAGACCACCAAATCAGGCAAAACTTCTTTCATTAATTGAGAAGCTTGCTCCGTCTGAAATGCTCTGACAGGTAAAAAGCCTGCGTGACTAAGATTAACTGCAATTAACTCAGCAATCGAAGGCTCATCTTCAACAATTAAAATACTGCTTGCCATAAATTAGCTATTAGCCTCTTGTGTTAATTGCTCATGCGGCAAGTGACGAACATCAGTACCTTTAACGATATAAATCACAAATTCAGCAATGTTCTTTGAGTGGTCACCAATGCGCTCAACAGCCTTGGCAATCGATAGCATGTCCAAACCTACAGAAATGGTTCTTGGATCTTCAGCCATGTAGCTTGTTAATTTACGCACAAATGCTTTGAATTCTTCGTCGATTTGCTTATCTTCGTTAACCACTTCGGCCGCTGCCTTGGTGTCTAATCTGGCAAAGCAATCCAAACTTCTGCGCAACAAAGAAACGGCCATTTGACCAGACAAACGAATTTCAGCAGTGTTGATGCCGTGTGAAGCGCTGTCTTCCAAAATATGCTTAGTACGTCTAGCAATACGATCAGCCTCATCACCTGCACGCTCTAGGTTGGTAATGGCTTTAGAAACTGCCATCACCAAGCGAAGGTCTCTCGCTGTTGGTTGACGGCGTGCGATCAACTCAGTACAAGCTTGATCGATGGTGATTTCAAAATCATTGACTTCAGCTTCACGAGCCATGACTTGATCAGCCAAGTCGCCATCTAGTTGAGCAAAAGCTCTCATCGCCATGGATACCTGTGACTCTACCAAGCCACCCATTTCAAGCAGGCTGCCGCAAAGGGCATTGAGGTCGTTATCAAATTGTGAGGATAAATGTTTATCGGGCATATCAGTCTCCTAAATTCTTGTGATTAACCAAAGCGGCCAGTGATGTAATCTTCGGTTTCTTTGCGTTTTGGCTTGAGGAAGATCTCATCGGTCTTACCAAACTCCATCATTTCGCCCAAGTACATATAAGCTGTGAAGTCAGAAACGCGGGCTGCTTGTTGCATGTTATGCGTCACAATCGCAATCGTATAGTCTTTTTTCAGTTCGTGAACCAATTCCTCTACTTTTGCAGTAGAAATTGGATCCAAGGCTGAAGTAGGCTCATCCAATAATAAGATTGATGGCTTAACAGATACGCCACGAGCAATACACAAACGCTGTTGCTGGCCGCCAGACAAAGATAAACCACTTTGGTTCAACTTATCCTTCACTTCACCCCACAGAGCTGCCTTGGTCAATGACCACTCGACACGCTCATCCATCTCAGCACGTGACAAGGATTCATATAACTTCACACCAAAAGCGATGTTGTCATAAATGGACATTGGGAATGGTGTTGGCTTTTGGAAAATCATGCCAATGCGTGAGCGCAATAAGTTCAAATCCTGTTTAGGATCCAAAATGTTATTGCCGTAGAAATTAATCTCGCCCTCAGCACGTTGACCAGGATACAAGTCATACATGCGGTTCAAGGTTCTGAGCAAGGTAGACTTACCGCAACCTGATGGTCCGATAAAAGCTGTGACATGCTTCTCAGCAATGTTCAAATTAATATTTTTAAGGCCCTGGAATGAGCCGTAAAAGAAATTAAGGTTTTTAATTTCTAAGGCGTTCTTTAATCCAGAATCTTGATTTAAATTTGTATCACTCATTACATTTCCTTGAATTTGGTCAACATCAAATAAATTTCTCATGCGATTTAACTTTGAACTTTCTCTCTAAACACTACTCGGGTCAAAATATTTAGACCGAGAACAATCAATGTGATTAATAAAGCAGCACCCCAGGCCAAATCAACCCAGTTGTCATAAGGACTCATGGCAAACTGGAAAATCACCACGGGCAAGTTCGCCATCGGTGCATTCATATTGGTAGAGAAGAACTGATTATTCAATGCCGTGAAGAGCAATGGCGCTGTTTCACCACTGACACGAGCCAAGGCCAACAAAACACCTGTGATCACACCCGCTTTTGCTGCAGTCAGAGTCACTGAAAAAGCGACCTTCCATCGAGGTGCACCCAATGCATAGGCCGCCTCACGCAATGAAATGGGCACTAATTGCAACATGTTTTCAGTGGTTCTTACTACCACTGGAATGGCGATCAGGGACAAAGCAATCGTTCCCGCCCAGCCTGAGAAATGCTTCACTTGAGCGACATAAATGGCATAGACAAACAAGCCAATCACGATCGATGGCGCAGACAACATGATGTCATTAACAAATCGGGTAACAGCAGCAATTTTGCTGCCAGCACCATATTCTGACAAATAAATACCTGCCATCACACCAATTGGTGTGCTGATCAAAGTACACGAGGCCACAATCAATAGACTACCGACAATCGCATTGGCCAAACCACCACCCTCAGAACCTGGGGCTGGCGTACTTTGCGTGAACATATTCCAGTCAATGGCTGAGAATCCCTTGTAGAAAAGAATACTCAAAATCCAGAACAAGAAAACCATGCCCAATGCCATCGAAAACATTGAAAGGGCTAAACCAATCCAATTTGAACGTTTACGCTTTGCGTAAATTTCTTGATTAACGTTATTCATCATGTCTTTTTACCCTGTCCTGCTTCCATACGTGCCAACATGACCTTTGCAATTGCCAACACCACAAATGTGATAGCAAACAATGCAAGACCTAAGGCAAATAATGAGGCGTAATGTAAACCTGGCTCAGCTTCGCCAAACTCATTGGCCAAGGTCGAAGCGATTGAGTTACCCGGCGAGAACAATGAAGTACTGAGTTTGTGAGCATTACCAATCACGAATGTCACCGCCATGGTCTCACCCAAGGCACGACCAAGACCCAACATGATGCCGCCAATCACACCTGTTTTTGTGTAAGGTAAAACAATCTTGTTCACAACTTCCCAAGTGGTGCAGCCAATACCATATGCAGACTCTTTTAATACTGGCGGAACGATCTCAAATACATCACGCATCACAGATGCGATGAACGGTAAAACCATCATGGCCAGAATTAAGCCAGCACATAAAATACCAATGCCGTTAAATGCACCAGTGAATAAATAACTGATCACTGGTATATGCCCCAAAGAAGCTGCCAGAGCAGGCTGAATATATTGCGCAAATAATGGCGCAAAAATAAATAATCCAAACATGCCATAAATAATTGATGGCACAGCGGCCAACAACTCAACAGCGGTACCAAGCGGACGTCTCAAAGGAACCGGGCATGTCTCAGTCAAAAATACCGCGATGCCAAAGCTCAGCGGTACAGCAATCAACAAGGCGATGAGCGCTGTAACAACTGTGCCAAAGACTGCAATCAGACCACCAAATTTACCGTTAATGATGTCCCACTCAACAGTAAAGAAAAATCCAGGTCCAAATTCACTGAGAGCTGGCCAAGCATTGATGATCAAAGAAATGATGATGCCAACCAATGCAATCAGCACTGATAGCGCAAAAAATAATGTTGATTTGTGGAAGATGAAGTCCTGAATTTTTTGAATTCTTAAGACCTTCACTGCCTGCGGTGTCAACATATCAGAAGACCGACTGGTGTTCATATAGTTCCTAAATTAACAGTAAAAGCCCGACATCGGGCTTTTACTTTTTACAAACATACTTCACTAATATTTAGGTAATTAGATTCAATTACTTAGTATTAATTTTTGTCCAAACATTCTTACGAATAAAGTCTGTAGTAGCGTCAGGCATTGGCACGTAGTCCAAGTCAGCTGCCATTTTCTTACCTTCTTTGAAAGCAAAGTCAAAGAACTTGATTACTTCTGCTGCATTTGCTTTGTTAGCTGGATCTTTGTACATCAAGATGAATGATGCACCAGTGATTGGCCATGACTTAGCACCAGGAGCATCAGTGATGAATGTACCCATACCTGGAACTTTAGACCAATCTGTACCTGCTGCTGCAGCTGCAAATGTGTCATCATCAGGAGAAACAAACTGACCGCTCTTATTCTGGATCTGCAAGAAAGTCATGTTGTTTTTCTTAGCATATGCATACTCAACATAACCAATTGAGTTCTTCACACGGCTTACGTTAGCAGCAACACCTTCGTTACCTTTACCACCGATTGAAGAAGCTGCTGGCCATTTAACTGCAGCACCAGCACCCACGTCTTTTTTCCAGTTAGCGTTTACTTTTGCCAAGTAATCAGTGAAGATCGCTGTAGTACCTGAACCATCGGCACGGTGAACCACAGTGATGTTTGCATTAGGCAACTTAACACCTGGATTCAAAGCAGCGATTTGCTTGTCATTCCAGTTAACAATGTAACCAGAGAACATCTGAGCCAATACATCGCCAGTTACTTTGATTTGACCTGGCTTGATACCATCAACGTTGATGATTGGAACAACGCCGCCGATGATCGCTGGAAACTGAACCATGCCATCTTTTTCTAAATCTTCGAATTTAACTGGGTTATCAGTTGCACCAAAGTCTACTGTCTTGGCTTTGATTTGCTTGATACCACCAGATGAACCGATTGACTGATAGTTCAAACCGTTCTTAGTTTTAGCTTTGTAAGCCTCAGCCCATTTTGCATAAATTGGGTAAGGGAATGTAGCACCAGCACCTGTGATATCGGCTGCTAGAGCTGTCGTAACTGTTGAAAGTGCAATGGCACCAGCAACCAAAGATTTTGTAAATAATGCTTTCATATATATTTTCCTCATTCAATGACGCACATCGCGACAGAGAGGACTTTACCTAGTCTATATGAAAGTTTTGTGACATTCATAAATTAAGCATACTACTTAATTTAAGCCATTAAATTCAATGACTTATAAAAAATTGGCCAAGGTTAATTACCGAAAAGTAGGCGAATTCCGATTGAAAACCAACGACTTTGGGTCGTGTAGTTGGCCTTACTTCCAGTGGTTAAATCAAGCTGAAATTTGTTAGGTTGAAGCCAATGCCTCACTCCTGCTTGATACGAGGGCTTTACCCCATCAACCCCATAGGTCTCAGCGATTAAAAAGGTGCGAGGGGTGATTTCTAATTCAGCACCAATACCCCATGTTTTTCTTAAAACAGAGTCAATCTGGCTTTTTATAGCACCTAAATTAAGGTGTAAGAACTGTTGATCATTGTTTAGTGACCATGTAACGGGAATGTAGCCATAAACATCATGATGACCAGCCAACTCACGAGTGGCCAAATGATGATTACGACCCAAGGCAAAACCAATCGCCCAATCATTTGGTTTTAGTTCACGAAAAACTGTTTTTGCTTGCATAACTCTGCCGGAGGAATCAGTAGGATCCTGACTGTGTATTTTTGATCCGCCCAGGGTCAACTCAAAAAAGCCAAGAGGGTTACAGGCAGGCAAGGCCCAATATTCTTCAGAATCTTTACTTGACTTGACCCAAGATTCAACTTGGCATGACTGTGGATCAATGATGCGAGCATCGTCCGTGATCATCGGACGTGCGGCAAAGCTATGATCCACCATGAGTAAAAGAAAGAACGTTAAAACTATTTTCAAAACATATGCCGATTAAAAATATTTACTAAATCAAGGTAAATGATGTGTACTTTAACATTGAGGATTCCTATCGTACCAAGGCTTTGTTTTATTCACTATCTTCACAACTAATAGCATGACAGGAACCTCGATCAATACCCCCACGACTGTAGCTAAAGCTGCACCAGAATGAAAGCCAAACAAACTGATTGCAGCAGCAACAGCTAATTCAAAAAAATTAGAAGCTCCTATTAACGCTGAAGGACAAGCAACACTGTGTTTTTCACCCAACTGTCTATTAAGCCAGTAAGCCAAAGAAGAATTGAAAAATACCTGAATCAGAATAGGAACCGCCAAAATTGCAATCACAAGTGGTTGCGCAATAATCGCCTCCCCCTGAAATGCAAATAATAAAACCAGTGTTGCCAACAATGCAGCAATTGACCACGGTCCAATTTTCTTCATGGCCAAATCAAAAAAATCCTGACCACGTGCCAGCAAGCGATGACGAAGCCATTGAGCAATCAGTACTGGAATAACTATGTAAAGCACAACTGACGTGATCAGAGTATCCCAAGGCACAATAATGGCTGACATACCCAACAAGAAGGCAACCAAAGGAGCAAATGCAAGCACCATAATGGCATCATTCAATGCAACTTGAGATAGGGTGAATAGTGGATCACCGTTGGTCAAGCGACTCCAAACAAAAACCATTGCAGTACATGGTGCTGCCGCTAATAAAATTAAGCCCGCCACATAACTGTCTATTTGATCTGCTGGTAAATAAGGGGCAAATATTTGCCGAACAAATAGCCAAGCTAGAAAAGCCATTGAAAATGGCTTAACTAACCAGTTAATGAATAAAGTAACACCAATCCCTCTGATGTGATTTTTTACCTGATGCATGGCTTTAAAATCAACCTTGAGCAGCATCGGAATAATCATGACCCAAATCAGAAAGCCAACCGGTAGATTTACTTTTGCAAACTCCAAGCTGCCAATGGCTTGAAAAGTATCTGGCATCAATTGACCAGCAACGATACCAACCACAATACATAAGAAAACCCAGACTGTTAAATAACGCTCAAATAAACCCATGATGTTTCTTTCTTTTTAACTTATTTTTTGCTGTTGTTTAGTTGCTTATTTTTTTATTTTTTATTTGTGCTTTTGTTAATTACTTAACTTCAGCAAGTTTTTTAAGTTCAGACTGGATGGTCATCGCATCGAGCTTCTCTAATGGCATTGCTGCCAAAATATCCATGCGCTTTCTTAAACCAATCATGACTTCTTTAAACGCTTTCCTCTTATCTTCATCAGTGCCCTGCACTTGCGATGGATCTGGATAACCCCAGTGAGCCGTGGCTGGTTTACCAGGCCAGAATGGGCAAACCTCACCGGCTGCGTTATCACACACCGTGATGATGAAATCCATTTGAGGAGCGTCTGGACGACCGTACTCATCCCAACTCTTAGAGCGCAAGTTTTCTTCTGAGTAACCCATTTCTTTAGCCAGCTCAACTGCAAAAGGATTGACCTTGGTGCCAGGTGTTGAGCCTGCTGAGAAGCCCACAAAACGACCGCTGGCATGCGTTGAAGCAATCGCCTCACCTAAAACTGAACGAGCTGAATTGTGTGTGCACAAAAAAAGGATGTTGTATTTTTTCATTGCGTATTTCCTAAAAATTCAATGAGATTAATAATTAAAGTTAACGATTTGGCTCAGATCTTATGAGCAACTATTGGATTTTTTTGAGATTGATCCAATCGATACTGTGGCTACTGAGCTAGCACCTGATGGCACACAACAAGCACTGGCAGCTTCAACTGCATCAGCAGACTCATTGAAGACCGGGATTGAATCCAATGTGTGAAAAGTTTCCCAAGGAATACCAGATGGATCATTGACCCAATACTTGTCAGACTTTGCGTAGCAACAAGCAGTTCCTTCTTCCTCAACCAATTCAGCTTGAAGAGTATCCAAGCGTGATTTCATATCAGAAAGTTCGGCGGCATCTTCCACCTGAATACCCAAATGATTAAGACCTTCAGCAGCACCTCTGGCAGAAATTGCAAAATTGATTTTTGGGTCTTCTAATTGCCACTTGGCGTAATCAGTTTTTTCAATGGTTGGTGCCGTAGCAAACATTTTGGAATAAAAAGAAATACTTTCTTTTAAGTTTTTTACACCAACGTGAATATGCATGCGCTTCATTTCTTTTCTCCAACGATGTTTACTTTGACTGACTGTGGAGCGCACGATTGACCACCGCAACAATTAAAGAGCAAGAAGTCCATCAAATTAGTCACCTGCTCTGCGTGAGGTCGATAGATTAAGTTTCTACTTTGGCGTTCAACCAAAATAAGATTGGCTTGATAGAGCTCTTTGAGATGAAAGGACAAGGTAGCCGCGGGGATGCCCAAGCTCTCTTTGATTTCTGAAGGGGTCACTCCCTCAGCGCCTTTTT
>JACCDJ010925723.1_pt1 | contig 20789 bp, 18 predicted proteins | sample 7444481 | NCBI WGS metagenome assembly JACCDJ01 (sample SAMN15323435, study PRJNA562643) | freshwater metagenome | isolation source: river surface water | place: USA:Blue River Watershed | collected 2017-08-15 | reverse complement strand
TAGAAAAAAGAACGAGGCAAAAATTTAAAACATCGAGCAATCAAAACTTAGGCGCTTCCGTCCAACACAGGCCAATTGAGTCCTTAGAGTTCAAAATTGGTTGCATCCCAATATCTGGCCAATTAATGGCCAAAGTTTGATCACACCAATTAATACACTGCTCACTGCCAGGATGCCAGTTAGTGGTTGTTTTATAGAGAAACTCAGCGGTTTCTGATAAGACTAAAAAACCATGCGCAAATCCAGTAGGTATCCAGACCTGTTTTTTATTTTCTGCCGACAACTCAACCCCCACCCATTTACCAAAAGTATTTGATGATTTACGAAGATCGACGGCCACATCAAAAACAGTACCGGAAACGACTCTTACTAACTTCCCTTGAGTTTGCTCCATTTGATAATGAAGACCTCTTAGTACTCCCTTCTTAGAAAATGAATGGTTATCTTGAACAAAAGTGACTTTTTCACCAATCGCTCTGGAGAAATCATTTTCATTAAATGATTCAAAAAAGAAGCCGCGATCATCACTGAACACTTTAGGTTCTATAATCAGTACGTCTGGTATGGTTGTTGGTTTTACTGAGACAGTCATTAAAAAGCTTTTTTTACCTTAAAAAATTTAAGAAACTCTTTCACTCAACATCTTTTCGAGATATTGACCGTAAGTACTCTTCTTGAGTGGAGACGCTAATTTAAGAACATGCTCGGCAGTTATCCAACCCTTACGAAATGCAATTTCTTCCGGACAAGCAACCATTAAACCTTGGCGTTTTTGTAGTGTTGCAATAAAACCTGCTGCATCCAATAAAGAATCATGTGTACCAGTATCCAACCATGCATAACCTCGGCCCATGATTTCAACCTGCAATTGATTCATCTTTAGATAGGCCTCATTCACCGCTGTGATTTCCAATTCGCCTCGTTCGCTTGGCTTGATTGATTTAGCAATGTCGCAAACTTGCTGATCGTAGAAATATAAACCTGTCACAGCATAATTACTTTTTGACTTTAAAGGCTTCTCTTCAATCGATATCGCCTTGAAAGAATCATCAAACTCAACAACACCATAACGCTCTGGATCATTCACATGATAAGCAAACACGGTGGCACCAGAGATGCGCTCATTAGCTGATTGCAATTGGTTTACTAACTCATGGCCATAGAAAATATTGTCGCCTAACACCAAAGCTGATGGATTATTGCCCACAAACTCTTTACCAATGATAAAAGCTTGCGCTAAGCCATCAGGTGATGACTGGACTGCGTACTGGATATTTAAACCCCACTGAGAGCCATTACCCAATAATTCATTAAAGCGCGGCGTATCTTGTGGGGTTGAAATCAATAAGATATCTTTGATGCCAGCTAGCATCAAAGTAGTCAATGGGTAATAGACCATGGGCTTATCGTAAACAGGCATCAGTTGTTTTGATACAGCCTGCGTTACAGGGTATAAACGTGTCCCCGAACCGCCTGCAAGGATAATCCCTTTGCGCTGAAGCTTATTCATATGGCATTGACTCAAATAGAAATAATGCCTGAATTATCCAATATTTGAGCCCTAAAAAAAGGTCTTTTAAAAATTTTAAAAGGTCGAAACAATCAAGCAATTAGCTCTTCAGTGCTGAATTTACATAATCTTTGACATAATCCACCACTTGCTCTCGCCAATGCGGGTAATGCCCCATAAAAGTCATCTCTGACATTGCTTTTTTAAGCTTTTGATTACTAAGGCGTGAGTTATAGGGTCTGGCGGCAGGCAAAGGGTAATCGGTCGCTGGAATAGGCAAGATACTCTCGGGCTTAACTTCAATACCATCTCCACAACTAGCAGCAGTCTCGATGGCAAAAACTGCTAGTCCATGCCAAGAAATCTCACCATCAGGGACTGCATGGTAAATGCCAGACTGAACTCGAGATCCAGCTATTTGAATCCCGACTTCAGCTAACCATTGAGCAGAACTAGGTACACCCACTTGATCAGCCACAACCTTCAATTGTTCTCTTTCACCAGCCAAGCGCAAAATCGTCCTAATGAAATTACCACCGTCGCCATATACCCATGAAGTACGTAAGATAAAATATCTAGAAAATCCATCAACGAAACTGGCTTTTCCAGAATCTCTTAACAGATTAAAAGCTTCTTCAATCGCTTGCTCACCAGCCAATTTACTTTGGCCATAAATATTTAAATGCTCAATCGGGCCAACTGGATCACTTTCTAAATAAGCCTCTTTTTTAGAATCGGAAAAAACGTAATCTGTTGAATAGTGAACCAAAATTCCATGGGCCACACCGGCGGCATATTCCGCCATGATTTTAGGTGCTGCTGAATTTACAGCAAAAGCAAGCTTTCGCTGATCCGCACTTTCTGCTTTATCAACGGCCGTATAGGCTGCTGCATTGATGATCACTTGAGGCTCATAGCGATTCAGCACTTCTCTAATTGATAATTCATTGGATAAATCACAATCAGAGCGCCCTAAAAAAACTGCAGGTATTTTTAGATCTTTCAAACAAACTTGGAGAGCACGACCCACTTGCCCATCACGGCCAAAGACCACAATGGACTTGCTTTGATCTAGAGGTTCGAATGAAGAATATGACATTTGGCCTTGTATCTAGAACTTACCCTAAGTTATTTAAAGTTAACTTCAAAATTAGTTGGACTTTTATAAGGGATTCAAGCAATTCAAATAAAAAAATAGTTTGAATCTCCTTAACTGTGTTAACTCTTACTTATATTGCTTTTTGAGCCAATCACGATAAGAGCCACTTAAAACACCATCAGTCCACTCTTGGTTATCCAAGTACCACTGTACAGTTTTACGTATACCCGTATCAAAAGTCTCTGCAGGCTTCCAACCTAACTCACGCTCTAACTTGGTAGCATCAATCGCATACCGACGATCATGGCCTGGACGATCCTTAACATAAGTTATTTGTGATACGTAAGAACTACCATCTGATTTGGGACGCAACTCATCCAAAATACTACAAATTGTATTCACCACCTCAAGGTTGGTTTTCTCATTCCAACCACCGACGTTATAGGTCTCACCTAATTTGCCAGCTTCTAAGATTCTTCGAATGGCTGAGCAATGGTCTTTAACGTATAACCAATCTCTAATTTGTTGGCCATCGCCATAAATAGGTAAAGACTTACCAGCAAGGGCATTCAAAATCACCAAAGGTATCAACTTCTCAGGGAAATGATAAGGCCCATAATTATTAGAGCAATTAGTTGTTAAAACTGGTAGGCCATAAGTATGGTGCCAAGCACGAACTAAGTGATCAGATGCTGCTTTAGAAGCTGAATAAGGACTATTCGGCTCATAAGTATTGGCCTCCGTAAAAGCAGAATCAGTTGGGGACAAAGAACCATAAACTTCATCCGTAGATACGTGCAAAAAGCGGAATTCTGATTTAGATGAATCAGATAACTCTGGCCAATAAGCTCGCACAGCTTCAAGTAAATTGAAAGTACCCAGTACATTCGTTTGAATAAAATCGCCGGGTCCATGAATCGAGCGATCTACGTGAGACTCAGCAGCAAAGTTCACAATAGCGCGGATATGATGTTTTCGAAGAAGTGACAACACTAAATCGTAGTCACCAATATCACCTTGAATAAAAATATGACGAGCATCAGTTGACAAAGTCTGAAGAGTTGCCAAATTACCTGCGTAGGTCAATTTGTCTAAATTGACGACACTATCAGTAGCAGGATTAGCCAGCCAATCCAAAACAAAGTTACCGCCAATAAAGCCTGCGCCACCTGTGACTAGAATCATAATTTTAAGTATTTCTTAAATTTAAGAAATACTATACTTAAATCTAGTAGTAAATAAAAAATTACCCCCAGAATATCGGCAGTATTTTTTATAGTATCTCTATAATATCTACAAATAATTGCGCAGCACATATTCAATACTTTATATTAAAATTGATTAGCCCTAGTGATGGTCAAAAAATTCATGCATAACTGTTTTTTCTATACCCTCCACAAGGCTGAAGGGCGGAGAAAATCCTGTCTTTTCAACTGCAGATTCATAGACTGAATTTGTACAAAATTTTTTTATTCTAATTGTACTGATAGAAAATTTCTTCTTGAAAACAAAAGCAATCGCATCAAATATTTTACCAATAAAAATACCAAGAAAATAAGGCAGTCTAATTCTCCTTTTTAACGGACCCCCCAATAATTTATTGATATGATCAACTAGTTGATTCATGGTGAGGTCAGGTTTATCTGTGTAGTTATAGATATGAATACCAGTTTTAAAATTTAAAGAATATTCAATAAATGCAGCTACGTTTTCAACATATGCCATGGACTTTCTATTTAATCCGCGACCAATCATCACAAACTTACCCAATGAAATTTGATTTAATAATTTGAATACATTTCCTCTATTATGCTCGCCAAATATTACAGTCGGGCGCACAATGACTAGCGTTCTATTAAGTGGATCCTCCATTTGCCATTTTTTATATATTTGCTCTGCCTTCCATTTAGTGCTCCCATATTCATTAAATGGTGCAATTTTTCCATTTTCATCAGTACCCAATGGTGCATATCCATAAACAGCAACTGAACTTGTGAAGATAATTTTTGAAATATTTTTTCGCCTAGCAACTTCACATACATTTATAGCTCCTATCACATTGGTATCATAATAAAGGGATTTAGGTGTTACATTATCAAGATGCTCGGCTGCAAGGTTAATTAGTACATCTACCTCATCAAATAAATTTAAATTAAGAGGGTATACAATATCCCCTATAACTGTGTTTTCTGAGAAGATGGCACTTTTTAACTTATCAAATATTTTAAAAAATGTATGCGGCCGTTCACTGAATCTTTTACATAATCTTGTGCCAACAAATCCGCTTCCACCAATCACCATTATTTTCATTTTAGTCTATCTTTTAATATAAGTAGGATTTCAAATTCTTATTAAAAAAATTTATTAGATTATTTTATATCCTCTAAATATTTATTTTTGAAGATAGAAGGACTTAAATTTAGAGGCTAAATGTAAAGAGCCAACAATCGTCAGGTGTCCATAATCCCAGGTCATAAGCATAAGTTTGTCATTATATTTTTTTACAACAAGACAGCCATCGTCATCACATAGTGAATCTAAAGAAGAAAAAAATAGAACGCCTAACGGGGATGCCACCAAACGTATATGCGAATCTAATGACAAAATTTTATTATAGGCTTGTGGGGAAACTTTAGCATTATCAATAAATTTTATCCGGTGATTTACTAAATATTTTGGCAATGATGGGTCGAACTGTGGTACTCCACCAATCATTATTATCTTAGAGTTTGGCAAACCATCTTTAATATGATTAAGAGTACTTACTAGATTATCCAAAAAGTGTTGATCATCATAAAGAATCCAATTTGCATGAAGAATGATGGTCTTAGGCTTTCGTATAAGAATTTCATCAAAGATAAAATTATTTATAGTCTTACACATAGGCCTCTGATTAATAGCAACACCTAAAATTGGAGGGCATCCACTTGCCGTGTATTGAGCTATATTTAAAAAATTACTTCTTAATCCGTATGAAAAAGCAGCGGCGTGCGAATCACCCCAAACCAAAATTGTGTCATTACTATTCTCAGGGTAGCAGAACTTTTTAAACTCTTTGTGAGATTGCTCTGTATTTAAAAAACAATCTGATTGTCTATAAATTTCTTTAAATTCATAATTATTATAAGATAAAATTTCGCGTTCTTGGTCGTTAAATCTAAACTCAAAACCTTTATTAGCAATACCTATTACGCCAAACGAAATGAACAAAGTACTTATAGCAATTGTTAGTATAAAAATATACTTTCTTGAAACTTTACTTCCTCTGAATGGTAATTCCACAAATTTATAACTTAAATAAGCTAGAAACATAGCAAAAGCAGACAAGTAACTTATCAATATATAGCTTGGCTCCTTTGAGGTGTAATACCGAGCGAATGCAAATAATGGTTGATGCCATAGATATAAACTGTAACTTATTAAGCCAACATTTACTAATATCCTATTTACTAAAAACTTACCAACAATAGTATTAGGAGTTGCAAACACAATAATCAAAACTGATCCAAAAGTGGGAACTAAAGCGTACAAGCCAGGAAATGGAGTAGTCTTGCTGTAAGCGAAGATTGCGTAAAGAATAAGAAGAAAACCTACTAAAGCATTTAACTCACATGCTACCCAACCAAAGTTGCTACGCCTCACTTTCGATAGAAAAATGGCAGTTAAAGAACCAAGTAATAATTCCCAAGCACGTGTAGGCAATAAATAAAATGCAGCAACTGGATTGGAATTGGCAAAAATTTCTGCTGTGGTAAGGCTGATAATAAATATCAAGCTCAGGGCTAGAATAATACAACGCTTACCAAAAGGCCATAATAAAATCAATAATAAAGGAAAAAGAATATAGTACTGTTCTTCAACTGCTAAACTCCAAGTGTGTAACAGAGGGTTAAGCTCTGATGCTGGATCAAAATAATCAGTAACTCTCCAAAAATAAATATTAGAAACAAAAAAAGAAACGGCGACTAAACTTTGCGAAAAATATTTCATATCTGTTGGCAACAGAAGGAAATAAGATACTGGAATGCAAGTCAATATTACAAAAAACAGTGCAGGTAAAATTCTTCTGGCACGGCGCTCATAAAAATCAATAATTGAAAACTTTCCAAACTTAAGATCAGACAAAATAATTGAAGTAATCAAAAAGCCGCTAATCACAAAAAAAATATCAACACCTACGAAACCACCGCTAAACATTTGAAGACCAGAATGAAACATTACTACTGCCAGCACAGAAAGACCGCGAAGTCCATCAATTTGTCTAATATATTCCATTATATAAAATATGGTAAATTTTGATATTATAAGAAAAAAATAAAATAATTTGAATAGATAAAAATAATTGCAAAATATTAGCTATTAACTCCTAATAATTTAGAAATTCTTAAAAATAATTCTTCTCTTTGGTCATTTAAATTTATATTAATATTATATGCATTTTTAATATTTATAGAATTAATAATTATGTTTTCCAAATCCAAGTAATTATGATAAATAGGAAGGCCATCACATACCTCAGAAAATCCAGAACCAGCGGGAATAATAGGCAAAAGACCTAATTTTAAAGCTTCAAGATAAACTATGCCAAAAGGCTCATTAAAATTTAAAGATAAAAAAATTCCAGAATTGCCATGTAATAATAACTTAAGCTCATCATTATTTTTATACTCACCCAAGTAAACTGCAAATTTATGTAAAGTTAATAATTTTTCAAATTCAGTATGGAAAGAACTAGTTACACAACCAGCAATCAAAAAATTAAATTTAGAATTTGTTCTGTTTATTTTATTAACTAATCTAAAAATATCTCTAATACCTTTTGACGGATCTATTCTACCAAAAAAAATTATATTGTTAGAAAAAAATTTATTATTAATTTCAAAATGGTAATTATTATCAATATTATGAAATATATATCCAGAAGACTTACCTTTTGTAGAAAGAGATACATAAATTGAAAAAGAAGAAATATATTCAGATAATTTAACTAGTAAAACAAGAGAATAAAATCTTATAATTTTATAGTGAGATTTACAAGGTTTTCCATGACATATAAAGATAACTTTTTTACCAATTAACCGACATAAAATTCCGAGATACCAATAGTGAACTGGGAATATAAAAATTTTAAAATCAAAAATATATTTTAAAAAATCATATATACTATTTTTGTTATAAACAGAATTAAAATTTTTCAATAGCTCTTTTGTGAGAATTTGATGACTAGCAATAATACCTAAAGAGGAATTTGGAGTGATTATAAATATACTTGCCATCTAGTATAGACTCCATGTAGCAAATCAAATAAAATAAGAAATTTACAAAGATATGAAAGTAAATTTTTTCCAAGAGAATAAAAACCTAAAAAAGAAAAAAAACTAAAATTTAAAAAAGCTTTTTGAGCAGTGTAAGCATCAAAGCCAAAAAAAACATATGATGAATAAGGAATTAGAATAAAATATTTTCTATAATCTATTCCAAATTTAATAGTTATTAAAATTATAGATATACTCATCACCAACTTTAAATTATCAACGGTCCATAAATTTCTGTGTTCATGATGCAAATCTTCATTGCTTGAAGTGTATGATATAAAAAATCGCTCTCTATCAAAATATTCAAAGATAAAATGAAAATAATTAGGGTTAAGTACAAAAAAGGTAAGTAATATTCCAAGGATTAAAATAAATATTTTTTTCCTCAGCATTAAAAATGTTGTTAAATTTATCCAATTCCCAAAGTGTGCCAAAAGTGTAATTATAAAAAAACGAGTTGATAAAAAAATAAATAATAAAGAAAATATAGTAAATGTTGCTCGAAAGTGTCCAATCCAACCAACACTCATTAAGTATGTTAAAACAATAACACTAGTAAAAATGTTATATTTAAACTTAATTAGTAATCTACATATTATTATACTTTGCAACATACATATTATAAAATGATATGCAATAAAATTTAAACCAATTATGCGTGCAATATCTCTAGAATAAGAATATAAAATATCTCCAATTTCTCTTGCTGTAAAATCTTGTTCATATGTGCGAAAATCTCCACCAAGATTTTCGCCAAATAAAACTCCTATACTCCATAAAAAAATAGATATAATTATTAATATGAATAGTTTTAATAGATTTATATTAATCATTAATTTTTCTAAGATTTATAATTGATAATCTATGATCAATTTTAATACTTTCTAAATATGAGAGTAGAGAAGGAGAGCTTATATAGATTTTATTCGCATAAATAATATCTGAATTATATTTTTTAATATTTTTTGCGTTGTAAAAGGTGCAAAAAAGATAAAATTTAAAAAGCCAAGCGCTTGGATGAGGATATATTATTAATGCCTTTTTATTAATTTTATTTAATATCTTAAGGTCATTCAATAAATTTAAAAAAGAATATGATTTTCTTTTCTGAAATCCATGAATCCAAACATTAATATTTTCATCATATAAAAATGTTAAATTATTTTTTAATAATTTTGTATGTTTCGAATTAATTCTATATTTTACATTTTCAAATATGGAACCATACGTTTTTTTATAAAATTTATATGATGATGGTTTTCCATGACAAACATGAATAAATTTTTTATGTGGCATTAAATCAATAATTTCGTTAATTAATCTTGCCCCTGGTAATCCAACGTATATATAACGACTGAGCTCTAAACCACCACAAATATACGCAATCAGCGATTGTTTAAAGTTATTACTTTCTAATAACCATCTATTTCTAGTTGTAACTGGTAACAAAAAAAAATAACTACTATACATTGGAATATTAAACCTTATTGAAAAATGTTTTAAGTTTCTATATTCACTAGATAGGATGTTTAAGGATAATGAGATTCTTTTACTTTGAGTACTTATATTTCCACTTAATTTCGATAGTAAATAAAAAACAATTCTAGAAAAATTAATATTAATTTTTCTAATTGATAGAAATTTAAATAAAATGATTTTTAATTTATTAAATTTAATATTAGATGCGCCTCCTTTTTTATTAAAGGAAGCTATTATATTTACTCCGCGTCTGTGCTTATAATTGAATTTTTTAATTAAAGGTTTTTTAATAATGTATATTTCATTAGCACTAAAATGTCTCACAAATGCTCTATCTTCAATCGGTAAGTTATCAAAAAAAACTTTCTTAGTATTTCTAACTAATATACTCGATAAATAACAAGGATTTCCTCCTGATTTAAGCTCTCTAATATCAGGGATTCTAACCAAGTCTCCAAACCATGATTTTTCAATCATTCCTGTTGAAATAATATTAATATTTGAATTTTTATTAATTTCATCTATTTGACTTAATATTTTTAAATCAACCCAAGCATCATCAGCATCTAAAAACGCTATCCATTCTTTATCGTTAAAAAATTTAATTCCAGTATTTCTCGAATGGGAAACACCATTTCTGGTATTATTATTTATTAAATTTGAATTTAAGACATCTTCAGGTATTAAAGGGTCAGATATATTATCATTAATAACGATAATACTTTGTTTATTAATGCCATTATTTAATACAGATTTTACTGCTTGATGTAACTCATAGCGGCTCTCACCAAACCTAGTAATTACAACTCCAATATTTTGGTAAGTAACCATTTTATAATTTTTAAAAATTTGTATATTTTAATTTATTTAATTAAAGAAATTTATTAATTTTGATTATTTTATTTTTAAAAACATAATATATCATCATGAAATAGTCATATAAAAAAGTTAATAAAATAGATTTATTTTTTCGCCCACCTTTCATGTGTATTAAACATTTTCTTGCAGATTTATGTTCAAAAATTGGGTTTGTTGTAATTAAAGAATTATCAATACACAAATTTTTAACTGGCAAATTAAATTTTAAGGCATATTTTCTTATTAGAAAAGCATCGTGCCACTCTTCATCACTCTTAAAGACTTCCCCACTTATTATATGTGAATATAAGTAATTAAAAAAATTTAAATTAGCATTACTAAATTTACTCGAAAAATAAATTATTCCTGTTTCTGCGTATTGATATGTATTGATCCTATCATAGTATGAAAAACATTGATTTATACCTGGCCTTATTTCATCAAAATAATTAGAAGGATTCTGAAATATTTTTACATCGCTATCAAGCCAAACAATGTCATTTTGATCCTTATACTTAATAATAGCTTCTCTTATAGCAGCTATTTTATAAATAAATTTATCAATTCTATATTTAAATCCCTGATTTTTAGGTATGAAGATTTCATATTTCTTTTTAAAAATTTCTAATTCGATATCATTATAAAATAATTTATTTACATGATTGACATCATTTAAATTATTTTTAAACTCATTTTCCCCTAAAATATAAATTAATTTATAATTATCACCTTTATTATCCAAATTTATATTTGGCGGGAATGTCGAAATTAATTTTCTCATATTATTTCAAGCTGATTATGAGGTAATCCATTTTTAATCTCATTTAATGTCCACTGATTATTTGCTAATGCACTTGCCATAGCGTAAATATTTTCTGGTATTTGTGGATTATCAATATTTTCTAATTTTCCTGATGAAAAAAACTTTGAAACTCCATCGCCCGTTGCAAATGAGGGAACTCCATTAATTACAGATTGTACGCCTGCAATACTTGTATAGACAACTACCGCATGTACATTTTCAAGAGATTTATTAAATTCATATTCAGTATTTGTCATTTTTTTTTCTCGTATTTCAATTGGTCTATTTGAATACTTGCGGATTTCAGTAATCGTATTTTTTATCCAACTTTCACGTGTCATTCCATTTAATCTAAAAAAAATATCACTTTGTGGACAGAGTAGAATTTTTGATCCATTTTTTTGATGTTTTTTAAATTTTATATTTAATTTTTGTAATCTTTTGTCACAGGTATTGGTTAGATTATTTAGTTGAATTGAATTTTTACTAATTCTATAATATTTTCCCCGACCGAAATATCCTTTATCAGCATATAACCAATCTAAATTATTTTCTTTAATATATTTAAATAAAATCCAAAGCTCTGGATTACCAAAAAAAAATATAGTTGATATTAATTTATTATCAATATCTTCCCAATTGTTTGCCATTTCACAATTTATTGGCCTTGAAAAAGCTAATGCTAATTTTTTAGATGTATGATTTTTTGAAAAAAACGAAACAATGCTTTTATTCTTATCTTTTTTGTTTTTAAAAATAAAGTTTAACATTTTTATATTTTAGCTTTCTATTTTCTTACTACATCTAGCCATTTATTTGTTATTTCTTGGTTATGTTTTTCTACATTTAATTTTTCAGTTTTAAATATTCCTTTTAAGATTAAATTAAATGAAATCTTCCAATTATTTAAATATATGTATTTGTCATATTTTTTATAACTTGGAATTTCATCTGCAATTACTTGTAAATCATGAATTAAAGAGGTGGTTACTCTGTTTGCTGTTTTAGACATTGTAAATTGATTTTTATTTATAGGAATTAAAGCAATATCATGTAAATTTAATGCTTTTGAAAACGTTATTACTGACCATGGCAAGTAAAATGTTCTTATTTTCCATTCTTTTACTATTTTTAAATATTTTTCATAAGAATTACTAATTACTGTTAAAGTTATTTTTTCTTCTTTCATTTCTTCCATAATCTCTTTAATTTTCAAAAGATCTTGCATACCAGATTCACCATATCCTCCTTGGTGCGCTCCAAACCAAATCATCTTTTTTGATTTTTTAAAGATAAATAATTTGTATTTTAAAATATAATAAAATAATAAATCTTTAATACTTAAAATACTTTCAAAAATATTTGGATAATATGGCTTTTCAATATAATCATCAATCGTATATATACTAATTTTTTTATCGCATTCTTTTTTAATAATTTCCGCCAAGTATTCTGTTGAGGCTATTACTATGTCACTCATACAGATTGCTCTTTTAAATAGCGCCCTTCTATTATGATTATCATGAATGAAATGATTATCACAAATATCAATAATTATTTTTGTGCCATATTTTTCCCGAAGAAACATGGCATGTTTAATAGTTTTTTCGTCATATCTTTTTGATAAAAGTAAAACTTTCGGTGGCTTATCATTTTTTTTGTAAATCGAGATAGGAATATTTTCACGACTTAGTTCCTTACATACTAGTAAGCAACGTATTCTGTAACTTGCTGAACTTATTTTTGGCGCATTTGGCCAAATTTTGATATCTAACATTCTTAGTGCGGCCTGGCCCATACTTCCATTCGCCCACTTTGTCGTGACAATCCTAAAAAAATATTTAGTGCTATGCGAATTTTCGAGGCCTTTATGGAAAATCTGAGCCATTTAACAATCTTTAGCGTTAATTCTTTTTTATTCTCTGTTGCCCAAATCTGCAAGCTTATTAGTAGGGTGTTGCTATTTCTCTGCCAGAAAAATTTTTCAACTTCCCATCCGGCATTTTTTAAAGTGATAGTTAATGAATGTTTATCAAAATGAAAAAGGTGACTTGGTAACTGTAAGTCATAAGAATATTCTTTAAAAATATAACGAGCTAGGTTATTTCTATCTGGAACAGAAATTACTAAGTACCCACTGGGCTGAATCCAATTTCTTAAATTTCTCAAAACATCAACAGGTTGATGTAGATGCTCCAATACCATCCAACCTACAATCAAATTGTATAATTCCTGAGGTGGTTTTGCAGTTTCAATCGCAACAGCTTGAACATTAAAACCTTTTTCTCTTGCAATCTTTGCGGCTAATTCAGAAAACTCAATACCATCTACCTCCCAGCCAATGGATCGAGCATATTCCATATAACTTCCTGAAGAGCATCCAAACTCTAACATTTTTTGTGGTTTTATAGAAGGAAGATTTTTACTGTATAGTCCCAAAAACTTTCCTATAAGGTTTTTTAGACCAGGGTTAGGCATCTTAAATAATTTTTCTTTATACGGGGCATACTCTTCTGGATAGTAAAAACCAATGGATTTAGGTGTTGGTCTAGGGTTTGTTCTTTCTAAACCACACCCTAAACAACGATAAATAGTAAATTTACCAGGAAGGTTATGGAGCCTGTCATGGCTCTCAAGTATCTTAATACTACCCTCAACACACAAGTTAGGGCAGTCCACTTTCTCCAACATAACTCTATCCATATATTTTCTCATTAATCTTTTTTTCTGATAAATACATCATTGCTATCATATTAATGATGTAATAAATTGATGTTCCTAGGGCTAATCCCTTAAGCCCTAATAAATAATAGCCTGTAACTTTAATCACTAAACCAATTCCAAAACCTATTAGCCCTATTCTTACTGGTGTTTTTGTATCATCTAAGGCATGAAAAACTGCCACCGGTAAAGCTCCAGAAGCCCCAACATGTAAATAGCCAATAAATAAAATCAATAGCCACCAAATATCATTTGCTAATTCATCAGAAATCATTAGGATATGACTTATTACATAAATTAAAACTGGCTTCAAGAAAGTCATAATCAAAAATATTATGAGTGTTACTGCAGAAATTTTTACAACACCTAGCCTAGATAAATTCTTAAGCTCCTCAAATTTAGAACACTTAACATAACCACCAAATTTAGAAATATATCTAACAGTAATTGACCTATCCAAAACAATGATTAGTCCTTTAATACTCTGTTGACTAAAATTGAAGAGCGTAAGAAATCCTGCTTGCGCTTGTGCCGCTAAATATTTATCGATCAATGGTGAGGTCTTATAAATTGAAGCTGCCAAAAAAATTGGTGACATTTTTTTTAAAGCTAAACTGTCTTTAAAACTCGCCAACACTCTAATAATTGGCCACCCCAAAAATCTTAATTGCACCAATAAAATAATGACCGCACGAAAAAAACCTATCACTACTATTGCAATAATCGAATCTTTTGCTGCAAATTTATATATTAAAAATATTACTAAGATTGATAAAAATAGATTAATAAATTCAATTAACAAGAATTTATCATGTACTCTAAGTGCCAAAATAGCTTGAGAACTTACAGTAGATAAAACTCCAATGCAGCTATAGATAATTAACAAAATTTGAGTTTGTTGGATTTGAGAATTTTCAAAACTATTAAAAAACCAAGGCAACCAAATAAATGAGCTAATTAACAAAATCCCAAAAAATATGACACTAAGCAAAACCCCATGCCCCAAGGCCAACCCCGTTTCTGCGCGCCAACTAAAAATATCAGATGCAGAACCAGATAGACGCGGCAACCACACGCTTTGCAATGATGCTTGCAAAATACTTCCGAGAAACGCAGTAAAAACTTGTGCTCCAACAAGGGTGTCCGTATCTGCTCCTACACCAACAATTCTAATAATTAGTGCTTGAGTTAACAACGCAAAAAATAATTGTGCAGCAACAAGATTGGCTAAAAAAAAACTTTTTCTCAAGTTTGAAATCTTTATGTATATTTATTATTTTTGCTTTAAAAACACACGATAAAATTATTAATAAATAATAAATTAATGCTAGATGACAACTTTCTAGAATTAATATTTAGCAAAATATTTATGATTTTCTCTGCATGCAGTAGGTCATTTCATCTTTTTCCTCAAACCATTCTTCTGCAAAATCAGAATTTTTAAATTCATTAAAGTATGGGCCGCCAACAGTCCAATGAACATTCTTAACATCATGAGGCGGATCATCATATTCTCCAACTAACCAATTCCAGCGAACATCTAATTCACCAATCTCATCATCGTTTAGCCATGTAAAACGATGTAAATTTAAAGCTTCGGTTGTGTTCACATAGTCTGGGGTAACTAATTTATTTTTTGGGTGAGAACAATCCCATAAAACAACTGAAGACCAGTTTTTTCTTGGGTATTTGTATTGAACCGTGTTGAGATACTTAACATCATCACGTGGCTCATATGTATGCTTAACAACATACACGGCCTTTCCTGGCTGCTCTTTCATAACATTAAAAATCTCAGCAATGTCAACACGAAGCATCATATCGCAATCAAAAAATAGGGCATATCCATCGTAACCGGCTAAATGAGGTACCAAAAATCTCGTAAATGAAAATTCATTTGATTGCTTGGGATCTCTTGGTCTTTTGTATATTTCTTTTAAGTTACTTAAATTAACAGGCACTAGTGCCACTGGCTGACTACTTCTTCTATAGATAGATGCTGTCATTGTGTGCCATGCCACACTCTCCAACGGATCATAGCCAATAAATACTCTAATAACACTACTATTCATTCTTTCCTCTTATTGCGAAAATTGACTAAATTAACTGAGCAAACAACACTCAATATTGCCACAATACCAAGTTAATCAGTATCAAAACAGATTCATTAACTGATTTTTAATTCAGAAAATGATTGAATTAATCGATCAATTGCACATATTTGCGTTAAAAATCTTCTAATTTAAATAAAGTTAAAGTACTTGCACCATCATATTTGGCTTGGTTAGGGTCTAAGTGCGCCTCAAGATACAGTGCAGCTAATCCACAAGCCACACCTGATCTAGCCAATTCCAACACCTCGGAGCTTCTTACACCAGATGTTCAAATGACATTATTTATTTGGGAAGCATATTTGAATCGATAGCAGTAAGAGATAAAAAAATATAGGACACTTATGCTCTCCTGAATAATTCAATATTTAATACTTTATATAATAAAGTCAATCACTAATAATAATGTAACTACTTAAAACATACCAATGCATTGTTAGATTGCTGCAATTGCGTTCAATTTTGAATATTGTAACTATATATTTGTAAATAATGTTTTTTATAGATATAAAAACTATAATAAAAGACTATGAGATTATTTATCATCGCTTTTTTTGTCAGCCTTACCAGCACCCTTGCTTTGATTAGGCACCAACATCTTCACGAAAAAATTAGCAGTGATCATGATTTATCAGGCCCTCAAAAATTTCACTCAATAGCCGTACCAAGAATTGGTGGCATCGGTATTTTTCTTGCGATAATTTGCTGCGCTTTAATTTCTTTTTTCTTTTTATCACCAGAATGCGGCTTGCTACTTTTGCAGATTACAGCTTGCGCACTCCCCGCTTTTTTCATTGGCCTAATTGAAGATCTAACAAAAAAAATTAGTGTGAAGAGTCGTTTTATTTTTATAACAGTTTCCGCTTATACGAGCATTTATTTTTTAAATATTCTGATTACTAAAATACAGATTCCTGGCATTGATTGGATTTTAAATTTTAGTGTCATAGCAATCATCTTTACAGTGATTGCTGTCACCGGACTAGCCAATGCCTACAACATTATTGATGGCTTTAATGGTTTAGCCAGCATGGTAGCCATGATTAGTTTATTGGCCATTGGTTATGTAGCGTTTAAGGTCAATGATCTTATCTTAGTTTCAATCTGTTTGATAATGATTGGGGCAATTGGCGGTTTTTTTATCTGGAATTATCCAAGAGGTTTGATTTTTTTGGGTGATGGTGGCGCCTACCTAATTGGATACTTCATTGCAACTTTATCTATTTTATTGACGATTCGGAACCCAATTGTGTCTCCGTGGTTTGCACTTCTGGTTAACGCATACCCTACTTTTGAAACACTCTTCAGTATTTGGCGACGCAAGGTTCATCAAGGTAAAAATCCTAGTCTACCTGATGGAGCTCACTTTCATTCACTAATCTATCGTCGCGTGATTCGCTGGGCTGAAGCGCATGAATCTAAAGAGACCTTATCGTATGCCAAAAATGCAAAGACCTCACCTTACTTATGGTTTTTATCGAGCTTAGCAGTATTCCCTGCAATCATATGGTGGCAAACAACCTGGATTTTGCAATGCTTTGCCTTACTATTTTGTATTTCATATGTAATAGCCTACAATGCAGTCGTGAAGTTTAAAACCCCGGGCATTTTTAAATTACTGAAGTGATACAGTGACTTTCTAAGTTTTTAAAGTTTATTACTTATGTAATTGGTGGATTGACTGCTTAGATAGCTGCCTCCACTGATTGAGTATTGAATACAATAAATTAAGAAATTAACACTGCGGTAATGAAGAAATCAAACGCTTAATTTTTTTAATTATGGCATTTGAATTTAAAGCTTTTATGAAGAGGCTCATACATCAACTCATAGAATGGATTTGATAGTCAATCGGGCAAAATTTAAAGCTCTTCACAGAAACATATAAAGCCCATGAATCGACTCTGAGTAATTTCAATTATTTCTAGAGGCTTGTATAGCTCATGCAAAGCCTTTTATTTGGTGAAATTTTTCTACAACAGTCAAATATCCTTTCAAATATTTCTACTCGGTCTGTTTAGGCGCCAAATCTGAGAATTTGAGACATGCTCCTAATTGATTTAATAAAAATAAATGATTGATTTGATAAGATAAACGAGCGAATAAGTATCTTAGGAGAAAAGATTAAATGATCAAATAAATTTTTCCTTGTTTTTTAAACTTTGCGTGTTTGAAAGATAACTTTAAAGCTTTGGGCTTAAAGATTTTCTAGACCCTTGAAGTCCCATCAACCTTGACATGAATAACAGCCATCTCACATTATTTGACGTTGTTATCTTTTACATAGTAGCCTAGAGCGTATCATTAGCTTGATTTGCGGCTTGCCAGAAATTTTTTAGCTAAATTAAACAATAAACCCAATAATAAACCCATCAACAAACCAACTAACAAACTAAATTTAGTTTTTGGGTAAACTGGGGCATCGAATACATAAATTGGTGCAACTAATTTTGCTTGTCTTGAGTCGGCCGTTGTAATGAAGGCATTTAAACGCAGGATTTCTTCAGTTAAAAATCTAACTTCATCTCGACCAGATAAGTAAGCAGCTGTAAGAGCAACTCCAGATTTATCAGCTCGAGAAATTATTGACTGTGAGTTAATTAAACGATCTTGATATTTACCTAACAGAATTTTGGCTGCTTCAATGTGGGGCTTGATGATTTCATTTTGGGAAGCTTTGATGTCTTCAAATAATGATTTTGCGCAGGAAACTGCAGTTTCTTTGCTATCACGATTAATTTTTAGCTCAATAATTGATTCAACGCCCTTCACTGCTGAAAATTTAATATTTCCTGCCAAAGTTTCATATACCCCATTAGAAGATTCAAAACCACAGGCATTGATTACTTGAAATGAATAAGCGGAGGGAAGCTTTAATCTAGACAGCAAAAGACTAGGGTCTTCAATATTGGTGCCGAGAGGATTAGTGATGTTATTTGAACTAATCTGAGCCATCTGTATTTGAGCTATAGCTTGATATTGATTTGGGGTCACCCACAAATAAGCAATTGATCCAAGCAATCCCAGTAATCCTGTCAGGATGATTAATTTCCAAGACTCAGCCAAGAAATCAACAATATCTTTGAGGGAGATTTCATCTTCTATTATTGGCTTAAATATCTGGTCTGACATGGTATTTACTCGCCTCCTAATTTAATCAGATTATAACTTGATGGGATAACAAATCAGCCCAAAAGCTTGACTACAGGCGAAAAGTCTTTTTTCAGTACCAACAAATAGGAGTCCCGTTGATGAAACCGACCTATTTGATAAAAACCTATCAGAGCTGGTGTGACCTGACAACATACTTTTCAAATACAGAATTGACTCTGGGCATATGCCCAAAATGGGTGCCCAAGTAGATTTGAGTAATGCAATCTTGCTTGAGTATTTTGGCCGAAGACGTAGCACTTTCCAGGTGGTTACCGATTAGTTTTCTACCCAACGAGCCTGAATCTTAAACTCATTTTTAAAGACTTTTTCAGATAACTCTATTTTTGTAAATTCATTGCTTGAGGTGACATCAGAAGCACCACCACTTGCAATATAGGCAAAAGAGTTGGTTAAGACAAAGTGATTCCCTATATAACTTTTTCTATGGCTCTAGCTTAGATATTTTTACTTGATAATGAGAGGGTATCATATGGCACTAACCCTGCGCCCATCACCCAAGATCATAATTGCTCACTCAGCCTCCAATCATACATTATTGATCCGTTCATTAAGCTTCAAACTTAATACATTCCCTAAAACTTTAAGATATAGCGGTGATGATCAAGTAATCATGTTACTTAAGGCATTAGTTCTACGGCTAACTGGTTGGTACTTGTTAACCAAGGCATCACGACACGAAAAGAGATGAAAGGTTTTTTCAAAAACCCCCGCTTTTTCAATAAAAAAACGAGAATAGCATTAACCACAACTGAATAACCAGCAGCATGAGGAGTTGCGCCAAAAATTACATAATCATTTTATCTCACCGCTTTCATTTTTATATTTTTAGTTAAGATGTTTCCTACAGAAAAATCAGACCTACCTATCTTCACAAACCGGACTATCCTCTTTATTGGATATTTTTCTAATTAACTTTAAGAAAGAGGTGTATCAGTGGGTATCCGCATGAAATATTTTCCACATGAATTAGGAACCAATAGTGAGCAAGCAGCAGCTATGAATGCCGCTCTTGTGACAGAGCTAGAAATGGATGCAAGGCCAGCATCTATGATCACCACCAAGAACCGCACCTGCGAATTTTTCATCCAAAAGGCAAAAATTAAGAATCTAAACCCCATCACATGCATGGGCAGTCTTGGTCTTAATTCAAGCAAGTCGATTCAGTTCTTTAGTGGAGATCACAAACATGTTGAGTTCTTACGTTTACTTCACGCAATTACCATGATTGGTTATGACGTGAAGATTTCTTTAACACCTTCTGATTTTCCATTTGGAATGATCAAAGTTGATCCTTGCTGATCCAATAAAAATGGCCAAGGATTTTTCCTTGGCCATCTCTAACTATCATTTCTCTTCAGTCTTACTTCTTTTCTCTTAATTCCCCGCCACAATCGACATCACCGCCATGCGCACTGCAATACCGAAGGTCACTTGCTTGAGGATCACTGACTGGGGACCATCAGCCACATCACTGGCAATCTCCACTTCACGGTTCATAGGTCCCGGATGCATCACAATCGCATCAGGCTTGGCTAACTTGAGTCTTGCTTGAGTAAGGCCCCAGTGTTTGAAGAAAGCATCTCCTTCAGGCACTTGTCCTGCTTCCATGCGTTCTTTTTGGATTCTGAGGGTCATCACCACATCCACATCTCTTAAACCTTCTTCGATATTATTGAAGATTTTGACGCCCATCATGTTGAGGTCTTTAGGAAGCAAACTC
>JACCDJ010040211.1_pt1 | contig 20794 bp, 21 predicted proteins | sample 7444481 | NCBI WGS metagenome assembly JACCDJ01 (sample SAMN15323435, study PRJNA562643) | freshwater metagenome | isolation source: river surface water | place: USA:Blue River Watershed | collected 2017-08-15 | reverse complement strand
AGAAGAAGCTCGCTGGGTTGAAGTAGTGGCTGAGTGGGAACGGAATCTCAAGTAAGCGAACCTTTAAAAACTATAACTATGAAGAATGACCTGCAATTAAAACGGCAGCTGGGTCTTCTGTTTTCTACTTCTGAGCAATAACATTTACTTTCACGAGCATTTTGGGGGTGCACTTATATGTACGGAGTTGAGTTGTGCACTGGAGAGCCATGTAAGCCTTATTCAGTTTTGGGCCCAGTATGGGCGAAGCAAAATGATGGCGACATAGAAGACTGCAATTCAGTTTTGATTGAACAGGCAACACGTATGGGGGCTGATGGGATAACCAATCAAAACTACGATCGGAAAGTGTCTCTGATGTCTTGGAGTCAGCTAAACGCAAAAGGTACTGCGGTAAAACTTGAATCTGCAGATATGCCATGTCCTGTTTGTGCGGACATGATTAAACGTGCAGCGAAGATGTGTCGATTCTGTCAGACCGAAATTTTCTGACTTTCAAAAGTTAAATGCTATCGAGATTCTCTTGAAATTACCGGAAGAAGCCTCCTTTGAATTGAGGCCAAATCGTGCCCCATATTTCTTCTGGATTCATTGGGTTCTGGCCATCTCTTTAGTCTTCATCGTCGGTTTACCCTGGAGTGCAAACGCAGGAGAAGTCCCCCAAAAGCGTCTTGTAGTAATTGACACTGGGATTGATGCGAAATTCCCTAACTTCGATAAACATATAGTTCATGAAGTCTGCATAATGTTTTGGTACTCCTGCCCTAATGCAACGGATTATCAAGAAGGCAAAGGAAGCGCGACGCTTTCAAGCGCATTACTCACCTACCCTGGATTTGAGCATGGAACCCAGATGGCTAGAGTCGCAACTTTGACTAATCCGAATCTTGAAATTGTGTTTATAAGGATTATTGGAAACAATAGCCGAGGAGCGCGATTATCTACATCTGACAGCACAGTTGACAAAGCACTTGAGTGGATTATCAATAACGCTTCTAAGCACAATATTGGCGCTGTTGCGATGTCGCAAGGACACCATAACTTAACTTCGGGTAGTCGCTATTGCCCCTCTACACCTCAGATTGAAAAGAAAATTGTTGCGTTAAAGCAACTGAATATTCCGGTGTTTCTGCCCACAGGAAATTCTGCGGATAAATCTCGAATTGATTGGCCAGCTTGTATTCCGGCTTCAATTGCAGTGGGTTCAGTTGACGCAAAGGATCAAATTTCAAGATTCAGTAATATGGATCGAAATCTGACAGATTTTTATGTACTTGGCGAAGTTAAGGATTTTCATCCTGACGGCATAACGCGCAACTATTCGGGAACTTCTGTCTCTGCCCAGGTAGCTGCTGCAGGTTGGCTAGAAATTGCGCATCGTTTTCCCTCGCTCTACTACACAGACATCTACGCTCTTATCCGAAAAAGTAGCCCGATTGTTTTTGACCAAGAATTCCGGTTTGGGCGAAAATTCGATAGACACTCGACGCTTCGAGGTCTTGGCCAAGGTTAAAACTGGGTGGATTCGAGCAAGAAGGGATGTGTCATGTCCGAGATTTCGAAAGTCTGTCTGTGGTTTACTTGAGACTGAGCGGGGGAGACCACAAGGATGTCTAGAGCAAAGATTTATCTTGAGCAGATTTGGGCCAAGTTTTTGTCGCTAAAGAGATGGCAGCAAGTTTTAATTGTTGTCGTTTTAATCGGGGTCCTCGCAGGCTCAGGTACCGAATCAAGCGAGAATTCTGCCGGAAAAGAAAGCAGCCAAAATGAGGCGGCTGCCGCCCCTGAGCCAACTCCAACAGTCGAGCCAACTCCAACACCTAGCGCCAGCAGATCACCAGAGACACCACTTGAGTTTCGCTTCAGCGCCTTACGCGATTTAGGAGATATGCGCAAAGATCTGAGCGATGCCCGAATCGGTATCACCCAGAATGGACTAGGGAAGTTTTATTGGAACGTGGCAGAGGTGAATATCAATCTAACGCAGCTCAAGATATTGGAGCCTCGAGATGAGTACGCCGAGAGATGGAATTCCAAGCTTGCCATTTTAGAGGCGGCAGTTGATGAATTAGGTGCAGACGATGAAAACCTAACAATCACAAAAGCAAAAGCAAAACTAGATAAGGTGTTGAATGCAATTCCTGGACTTGAATCAATAGCACGATCACTAGCCAATTAGAGAGTGGGAAAAGTAATGAAGATTCAAAAAAGATTAGCCTTGTTTTCTGGTGCGGTTGTGATGATTAGCAGTCTTGCCATAGTTCCGGCTCAAGCGACTCAAACAGTGAATGGGGTGGAAGACAGCATTGTTGATATAACTCCTGTGAAATCTCCTTCAATCATTTCCTTTACATACACCGGTGAAGGTGTTTTTAGTGCATCACCAGTCGATGCGACTGGAAAAGAAGGATTGCCTTACCAATTGCAGATTGGCGATTTCTCAGGGAGCTACTTCCAAAAGACGCCAACAAAGCCAATAGTCGCGCTTGCCGTAAAGGGCACTGGGGAATGGACCATAAATATTAGCCCACTCAAATCAGCACCGATGATGAGTTCGAAGTCTGGGAATGGGAGTGGGACTCAAGTGATTGGTATTGGAAAAGCTACATCTGGGATAAAAAGGATTACCTGGTCTCACGCTGGTGATGGTGTTTTTGCAGTGACTCCTATAGATGGAAAAGGTAAATCTAGATTCCCTCTATTCTTGAAGATTGGTAACTACAACGGAACTGTGATGTTGCCATCCGGAACCCAGTACTTTGAGATTAAGGCTGATGGAGCTTGGACCTATTCAATAAAGTGATTGGCTAACTCTTGATACATCTAGCACGGGAGCCTATATTCATTTACTTGGTCTAGTTTCAAGGAGGAAAGAACATGATTGATTTCAAAAACGGTTCATTTGTAAAGCTAAAGGAAGTCAACTTGGCTGAAGGCATTGGGCTGGTCAGCGATTTGTTAATCGATGGTGAACAGGTTTTCTCCGCGTTCAAAGGAATTCGTGACTACGTTATGTTTACCGACAAAAGAATCATTGCGGTCAACTCACAGGGGATCACTGGAAAAAAGAAAGATTACTCATCCCTTCCTTACAGCAAAGTCCAGGCGTTCTCATTGGAGTCTGCAGGTGTTTTCGACCTTGATGCGGAAATTGAACTTTGGTTTAGCGGTTTGGGAAAAGTTCGATTCGAATTTGACGCAAAGTTTGACGTGAAATCCTTCAGCCGCTTTCTTGGCAATTACATTCTGTAAAGTCAGGGTTAATTGGAATGGGTATATTTGACAAGAGGTCTGATCAGGAAAAACTTAAGTCAAAACAGGCGAAACTGACCGAAAAAGTCGAGAAAGAGTTTTCTAAAGCGAAAGAAGTGCTTTCTGAAGCTGGCTTTGATCATTCTGAAGCTCAATTTGCATTAAGGGCTCACCCTGCTTCTCTTGGCGCGCTAACACGATCTATCTGGGTGCTCATGAATGATCGAATCGTAAAGGTCTCGAGTTTGCCTCCTGCTTACTCAAAAGAGATTTATCTGGTGAGCGAACTGGAGAGTATTTCAGTGTCTAGCGAACTGATTCCTACTGTGGCTATACGTCACAGCGGCAGGTATTTGACCTTTAAGGCGGACTCATTACCTGCGCAGTATTTATGTGGTTTAGTTTCAGAAATGATTAACAAAAAAAGGTAAACCACTAACCAAAAAAATGCATTAGTGGTTTACCCGTTTATGACTTTTGGTCGGGATTAGCCAAAGAAAGTGGCGCCGATAATTGCACCCAGGATCATTCCGATCACCGTGCCTAGAATGCCCACTGCAAGTGCGACATTTGCCAGTTTTTCCTTCTTATTCTTTGCAATCACAGCAAGGATTATGGCTGCAGGTCCAAGTACGATAGGCAGAAGAATGAAACCAATTGCTCCAAGGACAATTGCGATAATCGAAAAAGTATTTCCACTTTGAGGGGTGGACTGGGTATCTGACATGGTGCCTCCTGAGGGTTGGTGATGGTCAAATGGTGACAAGAATTTGCCTCGGAGTCCACCATTTGGCATAAAATTCACTAAACTTATTGGGTGCGAAAAAGAGTTGCTATCGTACTTGTGGCTGTTTTGGGTCTAGTTATTCCTCAGCATGCGAGCGCTTGGGACATACTGGTGCTTGACGACACCGAGACTCTAGCCCGCACCTACTTCAATCCGGCTTTTGGGCCCTTTGACGAGTTTACTCTGCCCAAGAATGACCAAAAATCCTGGGATATTCAGAACTACGGAGTTTTCTTTCTAAATATTTATTGTACAAATCAAAAGTTCTTTGTCCTTACAAAGTATCAGAAATGGGATGACCCTATATCGGAATGGAAGACCATCCCTTTTTCTAAATCCACAGACTTGCGAATTAAATTTGGGAAAGGCAAAGCAATATCTTGGGGAGTTCGTCTTGAAGAAAATGTCGATGGATTAGTTATCTCTAACCCAAATCTTTTTGTAAGAAAATTGTCTTCAGTAAAATCTATTGAGTATCCAGTTCGTATTGAATCAAAGCAATATAAGGTCAAATTTAATACTGCAGGTTTTGCAAATTACTTGCCCGATTTACAAGATGCAGGGTGCTGACGCTACCTACCAGTCGGAACCATTCGTAGTCTCAAAATTAGTACTTCCAGGTGGAGAGTATTGCACTCTCTTTTTCCCCCAGATTAAAGTCGGTAGAAGAGACAGTGAAGTGATAAAAAGAAGCGCCTTTGGCAGATTCGGTAATTGAACCCCCCAAAAGTTCAATCCATAGAGAAGAGCGTTGATTATTGAGATTGAGATTGTGGCAATCAGAAATCCGAGCCAGGAAGGTTTTCCAAGAAATGCAAAAACTGAAGTTAAGCAAGCCAGAGCAAATTGAGCTATGAGGGGAATGAGGGTAGTCAAAATCTCCACGGCGCTGACATTTGTGTAGTTCCAAGGGATGGCGTAGGCAGAAGCTAGTCCACTAACAATCACGATTGGCAGAATCCACGGCTGGGCAAGAATTCGATTGTTACTGGACATTCAACCACCCAATCTCTAGCTCGGAAGCTAATTCTAACCCTGGTGTGATTTACACAATTCTGCAAAGGTTGTCCCGACTCACAGAATAATCGCAGAATGGAATGGGAATAACAAGACCATGGCACAGGAGATAAAGAAGCCCTCTTGGATTCCTCCTCTAGTTGCACTGTCATCAATACTGCTAAGTCTCATGATTTACCTAATCGGTAGCCTGCGGTACAGCCCAGCAATTTATTTTGCCTACGTTCTGACCCCATTTATCCCGATCTTTGCATTAGCAATTGCCCGAACCCGTGACACTAAAGCCAGGTCCAATGTTTTCTATGACCTCGCAAAGGGAAAGAAAATTGTCACTTTCACTTTGGTTCTGGCGATTACTGGTTTTGCAGTTGCTTTACCTGTGATGTTTCACATTGCAACAGAATTGTCGCAAGTATGAAAAAGCTTTTCTCTCCGGCTTTGGCTCTATTTGTAGTCCTAGCCTCGTTATCATCTCATTCACAAGCTATAGCCTCAAAATCTGCATTGACTGATCGAGGTAAGCAGGCTATTGAACAGATTGCGACATGTATCAATAGCGATGGGAAAAATCAGCTCAACATACTTTACTTAATTGATGAGTCTGGAAGCTTAAGTTGGAACGACCAAGACAACTTGAGAGTTGAAGGAATTAAGCGGAGTCTTGAACAATTTAGAGATGTCTCAGTAAGTAAGCCCTATTTCACGGTGAATCGAGCGATTACCACTTTTGGTAGCGCATTTACTGTTAGAAAACCTTGGGAGAAAGTATCTGAAAGCAGCCTCGACAATGACTTAGATTGGATTGATTCAAATATTCCAAAGTTGAATCAGGGGAGTTTTACGGATTGGAACCAAGGTCTCAAGGGTTCGTATGAGCAGTTCCAAAAAGTGAAGTCAGCATCTGCCTGCAATGTAATGGTTTGGTTCACGGATGGCGGAGTGCAAGTTGGTAATGATTCAAATCAAACACGGAATTCTGTTGCTGAGATCTGTGGTGCAGATCCATTGACAGGAGCCAAAACTGGGCAAGAGGCGCTCATTGATAAATTTCGCAAATCTGGAATCAATATTCAAGGAGTATTGCTGCGAAACCAAAAATATATTGATAATCCTTCCGGGGTAACAGGAGGAAAGGTTTCTCAGGAAGATTTAGAGAATGAATTGGCGAGAATGAGTCTCTTCTTGCCCGTAGTTGAGCAATCTGGAGCAGTCCTTAATGGAGCATTTTCAAACGGTGGTCCCGGAACATTTAATTGCGGGACATTCACTGGTGCAGGGGGAGTACTCCAAATAGTGGAGGATGCAATTGACATTATCTGGCCTCCGATTCAATTCAGTTGCCTCAGTGAAAATGGAAGAATTATTCCAATAGCCCAAAATGGTCAAGTGAAGGTTGATGCCGCGTTGACGAGATTTACATTGACTTCTCCCGCCAAGTCATTCTCTGTCAAGAATCAGTCGGGTATAGAGATTGCAAATGCCAGAGGGGCATCAGGAGGTCAAGTTTCAGTTGACCCCATCGACAATTCTTCATCGGTAGTACAGGTAAGTGGAAAGGTAAGTTCATCAAACGGCGTCACTCAACCTGGAATTTGGAAGGTTCAATCAGCGGATTTACAACGAGCTGTTTTCTGTGGCTTCATCGATATCGGTGTCAGCGTCTCTGCCGGCACCTGTTATATCGGTGAGAAATGCGACTATTCAGGTACCCTGACGCGATTTGGGAGACCCATGGATTTCGATTCTTTCCAATCCGTCAAGGTGTTCTCGACACAAATTGATGGCCAAGGAAAAGCAGGAATTCTCGCCCCACTCACTGTTGATCGGTCGACTGGTGAATTTCGGAGTTCATTCACGCCTCAAGGCACTAGCGATGTCGCCAATCTAAAGATTGCCATCAAGGTTGTGACCGAAACTGGAATTGAGTATTCGCTAGGAACAATTAAACCTATCCGAGTGATTCCGCCAGGCTATTACCCAGAAATCTCTCCGGCCCCAATTACAAGAGATGCTTTTTCACAGAACCTCATCGGCAAACGTGGTGAGGCGCTAGCAACCCTCAACCTCAAAGGCCCATCACGCACAAACGGACAAATCTGCTTTGGCCCGTTAGAAGTAAGAACTGATGTCAATCCAAATCGAATCGACGGGTATGCAAGTCAACTTGATCAAAAGGATTTGTCTGAAAACCCTTGCTTTACATTACTGGCTGGGAGTTCTCAGGATGTTCAACTCTCGATAAAGAACAGTGATTCAGCTGATGGCAATGTTGCTGGCTATTTGACTGCCACGCTTAAAAGCGATGGAAAAGAACCAATCGAGACTAAGGTAGATATCCAGTTCGCCACTGAAACCCAGATCGATGAAGGAAGATTCGGGTTGTTACTTGCGTTGTTCATGTTCCTGGGGCTTGCTCTTCCTCTTGCCTTGTTGTCAATCATTAACGCAAGAAACTCTAGAATTGTTTTGGATAATGTCTACCGTGCCAGTATTCCAGTGATTTTCTCTTCTTCAGGAAATTTTGTAAATGTTTCTAGATTGGAAAAGCTAGGTTCGGGTGCGCTACTTTCACAAGAAGATTTCTCTCCATTTAGTTCAGGAAAAGAAGTAGTGCGGTCAAAACAAATTGGAGCAGAGTTACTTCAAGGGCAAACTCCAAAGAACCCATTTGGAATGCTGCAAGCGATTCTCACTACGCCACCTGGAATGGTTATTGCATCATCAGCTTTTGGGCAGAGTAAGAAGAAGCTTCCGAGCAATCAAGCTCAGGGCTCATTGAACCCGTCAGGTCTTGTCTTTGTGACGCTGACGGATTCTGCAAATTCTGAGTTGATCAAAGAGAACCAAGGATCAAGGGAGTCGATTGACCGCGTTGAAGGTACATTGACGGCACTGTTGAGTTTGAATTCAGGTGATCCTGTCGCACAGGTGGATTATCTGAATACCCGAATAATGCATGAGGGCGGTTGGCTCAATAATTTGCTCACAGTCTCGCAAGCCACGCCAAAGGCCGAATCACCAAAGAAGTCGAAGAAATCTCGCGCAGAAAAGGGTGTAGCTGTGCCCGCCGAGTCAGCAATAGACGAATGGGGCAGCCCAGCTAGCAACTCTAATCCCTCATCTCCTCAAAAATTGAGTGACTCCCCACAGCCTCCGAGCCAAAAGACCTCAACTGATGATTGGGGAAGTTCATCAACGAATTCGGATTGGGATACCCCTGGCTCTTCAGGTGGTTCCAAGGAAGAATGGTGACCAGTTGGCCACCGTAACGAAAGGGAAATAAAGATGCTCACACCATTCCTGATTATTGGAGTAGGCGGCTCAGGCGGCAAGACGCTACGTTCTTTGCGGCAAACACTCTTGAGACGTTTGCGTGCCAAGGGTTGGGAAGGTGATATCCCTGAAGCGTGGCAATTCCTTGAAATCGACACTATTTCTACTCAAGCTGTTGAGAATTTCCCGGCTGATTTACTTCCATCTGATCAATACCTTGGACTTGTACCAACGGGCGTGAATTATGAGGGTCTAAAAGCGGCCACAGTTCAGAATGTAATGAGGGAAGACCAGATGGCAGCCCTCGCTGGATGGCTTCCAGAAACCACTGCGGTGCCAATCGCAAAGGGTGCAGGTCAATTCCGAACTTTGGGTAGAGCAGTCGTCGTATCACAGTTAAATCGTGTTGCTGAAAAGTTAAGAACTTCTCATAACCGAATTACAGCCCCCGGTGTAGATGCAGAACTGCGTGCAGCGGCAAAACTTCTCTACGGCAAGGATGAAGGGCAGTTACCACCTCCAATTGCAATTGTTGTAAGTTCGATTGCGGGCGGATCGGGTGCTGGTATTTTTCTTGACGTAGTTGAGGCGCTGAAATCAATCGATACTGGTTATTCAGATAGAACCCACACATTTGTTTACGGGCCGGACGTCTTTAACTCAGTACCTGCTGGAATGCGCGATTCAATTCCTGCAAACGCGCTGGGCGCAATGAACGAAATTGTCGCCGGCTTATGGGCAGATAGTCCTGGTGAAGGAAGTAGTGCGCTGTTTAGATCGGCGGGTTTAATCGGCGAAGGTACTCGTGGATTTGGCTCCAAGCATACTTATCTCGTGGGCGCATCAAACGGCCTAGTCAGTTTCCCTACACAGGATTCCGTCTACCTTGCCACAGGTGAATCGCTGGCAACTTTAGTAGCGGATGAAAAGATTCAAGATTGGCTTATCAACTTCCTTATCGTCAATGTTTTTGTGAATTCAGCAAATGAGATGATTTGTGATGATCGTTCACGGTTGAAGATTTCTGGAAATGTGCACCACATGCAGCCATTAGCTTCAATTGGTGTTGGACGAGTCAGCTTAGGCCTAGAACGCTTTAATGAATACATTGCAGAAGGCTTAGCGCGTGCAGCAACTGAAAAAATGCTTTGGCCACAATTTGAACCTGAAAATCCACTTGAACCTAAGACACCAAGCCAGAAGATAGATGAAGATGTAGATCGTGAATGGAGTGAGTTTCTCAGCACTAGCGGCCTGAATGAACGCGGAGAAAGCAACGATGTCATTGATTACCTCCAGGGTGTCGCAGCTAAAGATAGAGCCAAAGCTTTTGCTCAGAAAGGATTGAGTTTTGCGGAGCAAGGCGTCGATGCAGCTGGTTTGCCAATCGATCAGTGGGTTTCTCGCCTGATGAATTTCTTTAACTTGAACCGAAAGTCCTACGAGACTGACGAACTGGCAGAGATCCATAAGCTTGCTCAACATTGGAGCGTCGAGATTCAGCAACAAATCCTCAACGTAGTCTCTCTTGAAATTTCAAGACGAGGCCTCAATGTCACAGCACGATTGCTTCAAAAACTTCGCGATGAGGTGCAATTTATCGCTAAACAAGAACTACCGCTTGAGGCTGCTGCAGAGTTGAGAAAAATTGACCAACTTGCAAGCAAGTTGAATGAATCATTGCCAGCAGGAATGTCGAAGGTTCAAGCGCAAGCAATGAGACAAGCTACTGGACCTCGATTGGCTCAAGTTTCTGAATTCATCACGAATGCACTTAGGAGAAGTGTTGCATCTGAACTCATGGCAGATTTAGATGAGTCTTTCCTAAATCCGCTAGAGAACTTGGTCAAGAACGCCGCAACGCAATTGTTGTTGGCGGCCACAGGGCCAAAGACGGCAACAGGCGAAAACAATCCGTTCCCCAATTATGCTGATATTCCTTCTGGGACAATTCCAGATCGATTCAATGCAAGTGTTGTGGAAAGACTCCTCATTCCCGTTGAAACTTACCCGAAGGAATTTGAGAAACTCGTGAAAGATAGTCTTCCCGGAGAGGACCAAACAAATTGGTGGAATCGATCAATTGAGAGAGTTATCCTAGGAACTAAACTCGATCAACGTGGTGATTCAGAGAATGCAACCCTAATTTCAGTAAGAGCAAATTGGGTGCCATCTAATTCTGCGTATCGCGCAACAAATGCTGGAGCTACCAAGGCAGAGTTTTACTTGGAGACAGATCCCCAGAAGTACATAGATAGAAATAGAAAGTGGCTCAGTGATCCTGTAACTGCCCTAGGTAAGTTCTTGATTCAGGACTTGGTAACTTTCTTGACCCACCCAGATCCTGCGGTCCAATCAAAGCGCCGTACTGAGTTTAGAGATGGGTTCTCGACAGCGCTCAAGTTAAGCGCACCTTTATGTGCACTTAATAACGCGCTTATCGGTCAGGTGCACCCGAATGTTTCGGCAAAGGGCTCTCGATATTTGCACATGAGCCGAATTCCTTTTGTTAACCAGGGTGAACTTGCTGATTTGTATCAGCTGGCAGAAACTACGATTAAGGATGCCGGTCTTTGGAATGATGCAAATTCTCCGAAGGTTTTCGATTTAGCTAGCGGAGTCCAGCAGATTGATATGTTTTCAACAGTCACTTCAGCCATGAACCCAATGGTCTTTACATCACTTATGGAGGATATTGCTCAAAAATGGAGCAAGAATTCAGTTAGCCAGAACCTTATGCAAGGCTTCTGGACTAATCGTCGAGCCCGTCCGCTGACAGAGGCCATTCCGGCAGCTCCAGAAGTTGTCCGATCGATGGTCCGTGGTTGGTATCTCTCGACAATCCTTGATCAGAAGAAGCAGATTGCCACTCCACAGCAAGGACCAAAAATCTCTATTTGGTCCCCAGATACGAATGGGTACATTGATTTTCCTCATCCCTTGTTACCCCTGAGAAATCCTGGAGTTAACGCAAACCCAGAAATTTTGGCTGCAGTTTTGAAATCACTTTCAATTGCTCTTGCGGCTTGTCATACGCAGAGCAATCTCGAGCCATTACGTCCATATTGGCGTCTTATTGAAATGGGGAACAACGCTCAAGAAATCATTGAGAATTGGACCAGAAATGGAAAACTCGAGGGTGATGCACCAATTCCGTCAGCGGCATTTGCTGGCACACCCGGTGGAACTTTCGAGGAGCGCAGAGCTGCAATTCTTTCGACTCTTGAGAAAACTGCAACGGCTCTCGAGGGAATTTTCACTGCAGAGGAAAAGGCTCGAGATATTTTCAAGGTAGCGCGAATCTGGGAAATTCGGGGGTATGTGCGGAGTGCGCTAAATGAGCTCACCGAGTTCACCATGCACTTAACCACCACGGAAGGCGCAGCATTTTGAGCAAATCTCAATGGCACGACGGTTCTGCCTCAGTAATCCTCCTTCCAGGGGGACCAACTGGAGCAGATCTTGAAGTGCTGATTGCGGATTGGACAAAGAGCTGGATGCTAAAGCCAGCTTTTTGGATCGCAGAAGGCCAGATTCAAGAGAGCCCGGTTGGACCTCCTCGAATTATGGCTCGCGTTACGGGGCGAAACGGCTACAGGGAAGTTGATTTGTTCTCACAATTGAGCAGATTAGATATTCAGAGTATCCGAGTGATTGCCGCAAGGGTTGTTGGTCCGGATGAGAAATTAGATCGTCAGCAAGATTTAGCCGTTGATGTCATTGAAAAATACATAGAACAGTCAAGACCTATCGTCACCCGAAGTGGTGGGTCGGAGGTCGGAATTAAGATTTTGAAGGTTAATCTAGTTTTCGCCCCCACCGAACAAAAAGGCGCTTCTTATGTTGACTTACTGGAGTCACATTGGGATGTGAACTTGGTAGTTGCACCGGAAGACAGAGCGACTCCAACTTCTTTTGACGGTTTCACTCGATACGCGGATAAAGAGAAAATGAATGGATTTATTCTCTCAAATATTGCTGCGACTGCAGGACTTTGGTCTGGACAGCAACGCAGCATATTTGAATTGGAAAACCAATTCTCAGATTTGTCGCCGATTCAAAATCAAGTTCGAGTTATGCGAACTTTCGTGCGGGGAATATTGAGTGAAGGCCTAGCAATTCGAGTTGCTGCTGAAGCGCTTCGAAGAGCGGGAAATGCGACTGAATCAAACCTAGATGGATTGAGAGCTGTACCTAACCCAAACCTTGTCGCTTATGAAAAGCATGAGACCTCGAGAGTGATAGATCAAATGGTGCAGGACACATTAGAATTTCAAAACGGTGCACTAAAGTATGAAAGAGTTAATTTAGATGTGGATGTTGAACAAACAGCATCAGGAGTATTTGCGGCAATTAGAATGTTTGGTCGAAATTCTTGGTCCTTGATTAAGGTATTGCCACTATGGTTCTTTGCGGCTCTGTGGAATTTCATTGCTAGAGCAGTAACCTTAAAACTGTTTGGAGCTCGGGGTAGAGAAGTCGCTAAGGGAACAATAGATTTCCCAAAGACCGATCTCGATAAAGATGCGGCTACAAATTTATTAGAAATTAAGCTCCGACGAGAAAAGGTTAAAGAGGTTTTGGTGCAATGGCCAAGAAATACTCTCAGAAAATCTGAGCCAGGGCTGTGGGCAGATTTACGGAAAATTGTTTTGGGCCGACTTGATGGTTCATCCCTACCTGTAGGGTTGGAACATGTGCGTGACAGCGCAGGACTTCGAGTTCTAGGTGATTTGAATCAAGTTTTACCTTCCCTGCATGAAAAATGGAAACTTCCCGAAGATATTCAGCGGACCCTTGAATCCGATCCTACATCTGCAAATTGGCAGGAGATGGATGTACTAACAAGTATTGAAGAGTTTTTGAAAACAAAGATTGCAGCCTCGCAATTAGAAATTGATCGCATGGGAATTAGATCAAGCGAATTGGATGACGAGCTCTCTAAGTTAAATGAGGAGCTTCAGGCGACCTCAGTAGAGTTTGAAAAATCTCGAATTTCAATGAGTAATTCTGATTTGAATGGGGGACTTCAGTGATTAACGCAGATAATCATAATCAGGCACCCACCGAAGGCTCGGATTTGTCGAAGGAGGAGGTTTCGTCAGACGTTGTTGATACAGCCGAAATAGCGAGTGAGCAGGATGTGGAATCTCAAACCGATGTTGAAGCTAGATTTGAGAGTGAGACTGAGGATCTACCTATAACGTCTGTTGTGGAAGCTGAGACACATTTATCGCAGCCTCAAGAAACTCAATTACCAGCGAGCACCATGGGACCCGATCTTGAACTAGAACAAAGCCTTAGAACGCTCGAAGATAAGCGTACTAAGTTTCTTGTAGATAAAGAAGATATAGAGAAACATAGAGAACTCTTATCGGACGAGATTGAAAAGTATGTGTCAGTCCAAGAGGACTTGAACCAATGGATTAATGCACGTAAGGAAAGTTTTGCTTGGAAGCTCACTGAAATTCTCCGAAGTCATGAGAAGCAGCTTGCTGCTGACGAAACAAAGGTAAGAGATTTTTCAGCGAATGAACCTGTTTTGGATACCGAGTTTGGAGCTAAAACGCGTCGATGGGTTATGAAGCTGATAGGAATTCCAGCGCTGATTTTGCTGGGAATATTTCTGGTTATGGAGCTAATCCGTGGAAACTCTGATTTTGTTGAAGTTCCAGATCCAAATAATCCTGCCGCCACTATTCAAGTGCTTGAATTTGACAGGTGGTTGCTAGAAAATCTTGGGTTAACTCATCTGCAGGTAACTTTCATGCTGGCGATGGTCATGTTCTCTGTGTTTACAGGAGCTCTCTTTGCGCACTCGAGGCGTAGTTCAGAATTTCGCCAGTTGGTCGCAGAAGAAGCGCAACTAACAAAGGTGATGGAACAGGCGGTTCACTCAATCAAGAGCGAGAGAGAAAGAGTCGACTCACTACACCCTCAAGTCCCTCAAATTCTGGAATTGCTTTCGTTAGGGCTTCACTCACCTTGGGCGATTGACCCCAAATACTTGGCTTTCGAAGGAATTCTCCCCGACGCGTCCAAACTGCCTGAGTCGTTGGATGTATCTGTTCCAACCGAGAAGTCATCGCAACGTGTATTTCCCCAATTGGTTTTCCGTGCACTCAATCAGATACAACAGCCAGGGTGGAGAGAAGCAGCATTTGAGAATGCCATCCAACGATTATCAGAGAGCGCCGGTTTTGGAGTACCCGATGTTGCTCTGCGTGAATTAGATCAGGATCAGCGCCGAAGTGGTAAGCGCCAGATGCTGATTTCTCTGGATGACAAGGAGACAGTCCTGGCTCAGATTGGCGAGAAGATGGTGAAAGAATTTGCGGCTGTAGTCCAAGCCAAGGTTCTGCCATTTGCCCAACCTGAAGTGATTTCACTACGGCCAGATGACTTGTTCAATTTGGAGCTCTCAGATGACCTCGTAGGGACTTCAGAGGAAGATGTTTCTCCTTGGGAGCAAAGGTTGTCTGAAATTGCTGGTGCTGGCTCTCCTTGGGCTCCAGGGACTTTCTCAGCCCGTGGCCAAATGGCAGCTAGGCATGAGAAAAAACCAGATAGTGTTTTCATCGCAACCGATCGCGCCACGCAGTATGCGCATAAAGAGGTCAATTCATTTAAAGAAGTCTATTCAGGGACAAGACCGTTTGAGGTATCAATCAGAGTCGACCTTAGCGAATGGTGCCATCCTGAGGAATTAGCTATTTTCCAAGACTACGAGCCATCTGAAGATGAACTCAGGGAGCGCGAAGCGAGAGAATCGAAGCAGAGTGCTCTTGAAAATGAAGGCTCAAATTCTGTTGGCAATGAAGAGGTAGCTTTCTAACGAGCATTAGATTCGCAAGCTAACCCATCTCCATCACGATCTAATCTGTGCGGGTCAGAACCGAGAACATGTATCAGGCCCAAGTTGACCAAGTCTCCACAGTCATAATCTGGGGGATATGGAGGAACGCATTCACGATAATCTGGGGAACATTGAATTTTGCCAAGTGCTGCCGTATCGCCACGGGACCCGAGTAGAGCTGCTTGTGAAACGGTTGTCGAGTATCCGGTTTCAATCGACTTTGTTGGGTCGTAGCTAAATCCAGGACAGCTTTTCCAAATCCCGAGTTGATTACCTCGCGCAAAATCTGCTGCACTCTTCAATTCTTCAGCAAAAGCACCTTTAGAACCTTGATAAAAGTATGGGGCTGCCGCACCTATTCTTACGAGTTCGATATTGACATTCATGTTGCCTACATACAGATAGGCAAGTTGCCTTCCATACCTGTCAATTGAATCAAGATTTGAATCCTGTTCGACCTTTACTCCATTTTCCTTTTCAAGTGTTTTTAAATCAGATTCTGTTGTACGCGAAGAAATCATGTATGGTTTTAGAATTTTATCCAATGCATTCTTCGACTCTAGAGCGTAACATTCACCGCTAGACATTTCTGGTGAATCTATTTGCACTAACCGCACTCTCTCACCATTTGATGTTACAACAGTGTCTCCATCAATTACTTGGTCAATCAGAACAACCTTATTTGAGCAGCTAACCAGAAGAATTGCCAAGAAAAGATAGAGTAAACCCCTAAAATAATTGGTGAACACTTATTGTTGTTGCTTTTCTGCCGCAACCCTTTCCAGCATTTTCAATTTTTCTCTTAAATGCTGGATTTCGTCATCGGTAATTTTCCCATCGGCAGTAATATCGTCTACTTCATGAACAATCTCATCCAATTGCTTAATTTTCTCAATTCTTTTCTTATTATCAGATCTCGCCTCATCCATGGCATTCAAAACGATTCCTATGAGTACGTTTAGAACTGTGAAAACAATGATAAATATGTACGATAAGTAAAAGGGGAGAGCCCAAGGGCTCACCAACACGGCTTCTTCTAAATAAACTGGAAAGTTTTCCAATGTCAATAGGATAAACAATGTCGTTAGAGCAATTGAAATATCACCCCAATGAAGAGGCAAGTCATCACCAAAAATGTAAACGCCGGCCATGCCATAAATGAATAAAGCAAGAAATATCAATACACCCATGCTGAGTAGCGGCGGGATAGACCTCACAATTGAGAGCGTTAGGACCCGAACTTCGGGAAGAAATCTGAAAATTCTCACTAAACGTAGCAGTCGAAGCAAGCGCAAGATAACAATTTGGCCGGCAAAAATAGGGGAAAGGGCAATTATAAGAAAGTCAAAGACATTCCAACTCCTCCGGAAAAACTCCCATGGTTTCCTGCCATAAGAAATCATGCGAAATAGCAATTCTGCGGCGTATACGTATAGGGCAAATTGGTCGAGATTTTCAAAAGCAGAACGAGTTCTTCCTTCAACTCCCGGCATTGTCAGCAATCCGAGAGAAATGGCATTAAGGAGAATCACGAATGCAATTACCAATTCGAATGGACTGCTGTAAACAATTTTAGATAACCAGTGAATTCTGTAGTTAGGAAGCTCAAGAATTTCCCCATATGCCTTGACTTTCTTCATAAGGCCCCCATTTCCTTCACCAACTTTAGGTGAACGCAGGCTGTTTTCCAATAGATATCCTTGCTAAATGAGCACACATGCTGTGACAATTGGTCCTAACCACGGTGACAGAAGAGAGAATTAAATGAACTATCCATACGTTAAGGCTTCACCACAGCACCGACTTGCAGGACTGGCGTTGGATGTTGTTCTAGTCCTTGTCACGTTCTATATTGGCTATATCGTGTGGGCACTTATTATTTGGGGACAAGGTCAAACACCGGGTAAGCAAATTTTAAGGATGCGAGTCTATGCGTCAGAGAATTTCAGGCCAGCGACTTGGCCCCATATGGCTGTCCGCCAATTTCTAATTCCACTCACAATTAGCCTTGCTGGGCTAGTGCCATTGGTTCTCGTTGGTGGTATCGGAGCGAGCCTAGATCCAGATTTAACTGATGCCACTGCGGTACTTATTGTGCTTCTCTATTTTGCAACTCTAGTCTTCCAACTTGTTGATGCTTTTTGGATTCTCAAGGGAGATGAGCGACGACGCATCACAGACATTTGGGCTAAGACCGATGTCTTAAATGAGTGCGTCGAGAATAAATTGAAATTTGCTAATGGCACTGCAAATCAGTCCTCGCCATAACCTCCGTTAGCCCTAATATCGGCCGTGATTTCCTGAGCATCAGAAATTAAACCGGGCGGAAGAACAAAATCTCTATTCCCAAGTCTAAACTTGGTCAACCTGCTGTTAGCAATCAACTCCAACACACCAAAATCGCCACCACAGTGAATCTCCTCGTTACAAAGGACTTTAGTTTCAAAGAAACCTTGCTCTTGGGTTACCTCACTATCGCGGACAGCGCCAACACCGGTGAATCTCTCGCCGTCAACTAGAAGGATGAAGTTGGTGTCCTCAATCCAGTACCAATCGTTTGCCTTTCGTGTGGCCATTAGCCAAAAAGTATCTCCTCCTTCTTTTAGGTCCACATAAGCAATGCTCAGCCAAACTTGACCGAAGCCATGTTTGTCATCAATGACTTTGTGTGAGTCTCCTCTGTATTGGTAGCGGTCGGCCATATCATCGTAAGTTTTCCTGATTGCCATTGAATCTCCTTCTGAGCGATAAGAGAAGCGTAAATCGATAACTTGAAAGAGTAAATGGGTAAATTGAGAAAATTCTAGTGAAAATCAACTTTTTTTGATTGCTAAAGTCATGATTTGCAATCTAGACTCACTTTACAGCAATTGTTTAAGGGAGAAAAGATATGATAATTAAGGCTACCGGATTTGCATTTTTAGCCTCAGTAATCATCGGCGGCACGTTGGTGGCGCCGGCACAAGCGGCGTACACAGTAAAGCCAAAAGTTGGTCAGTGCTTCATGCACACCCAAGCTGAAATCTCCGCTTCATATGCACAAAAGAACCCAATCAGCTGCGCCAAGACGCATAATGCTGAGACCTACATAGTCGCAAAGTGGCCCCTCACAACACCTCCAGAGGATTTACCCGAAGGTGAAGGTTTAGAAGTGGCCAATTCGTTATGCCGAGCCTGGGGTAAAGGCGGTGTACTACAGGATTCTTTCTTCACATATTGGGCTTGGTACACCCCCGATCGCGCTGCTTGGGCAAAAGGTGAAAGATGGTTACGTTGTGATGCTATGAAGATTGTCGATGAAACGGAACCGTATGTCTTCGTGTCCTGGAAGGGCCAAAAGTTTAAGGCCAAGAGAAATCTCTAGCAGCCTCGTTTTCTGATTATGAAAACCAACTTTTTTACAACTCTGCTTGTGAGTGCACTTGCCACGGTTGCCCTTAGTCCTCCTGCCAGCGGATTGGAGGAGAGGCCGAGAGCAGTTCTTTACATTGCAGCGGAACCAGGGTGCTATTCCGCAACATACATAAGCGCGCGGACGATACCCGCAAAAGCACCTAAGAAGTTGTATCCAGTTAGTTGTTCTGAAAAGCATCATTACGAAGTTTATTGGGCAGGGAAAATGAAGACACAACCTGGCAACCCAATCCCTGCCAGCAAGGCATCACTGAATCATTGCTTGGAAAAAGAAAAGAATCTAGTAATTGTTGGAAGGGGCGCGAATGCTTACAACTTTAGCCCTGATGAGATGACTGGAACGGGCAACTGGCTCGCGGATAAAGGACCGGAGGCCAAACGCTACCCCAAACGCGTCGTTTGCTACATAGGCTTAAGCACAAAAGATTTCAGGTATTTTAAGGAAATGAGCCAGCCACTGATAAAGGGACTTGAATGAAAATTGACTACCGCTTGTTTACAAAATGGAAAGTGGGCGTCGCTCTCAGCCTTTTGCTTTTCTTCCTTGCACCATTCATTTTTTCGAGTTTCATTAAATCAACATCTGCTCCAGTCTTAACGAATGAGGCTCCTGATAAAGACTACAAATTTGATATTGCACTAACTCGAATCGATGTGCCACAGTCTCTAGCTAAAGTGAGCCTTACGCCCAGGTTTACGAATGCATTTGGGGAACCAACTCAAAACGGAGCGCTAGTTCTGCGTGATGTTGAGATTCTGGTTGATTCATTCCAGGGAAACTCTGTGTTTACGGGCGAGATAGGACAGATATTAGGTCGTCAAGAATACGACATCCTTCTGCGTGGAAATACCTGGAGATACCCATTTGATCAATATGAAGCTGCGGTTAGTTTTGTGGATCCAGCGTTCGAACAGGGTGGTTTTGCCTTGCGAGAAAAACTTGAAAATCTGCCCGGTTACATAACCACCTCGGAGGGTGTACCAAATTACATCGATGACATGTACCCGCAGAAAGCAACAAACACAGAGAAAATTGTCAGCGATCTCGAAAAGGGTCAAATCACTGTGCAGTGGGAAATTAAGCGACAACCCGGAGATGTCTATGCTGCAATGCTCCTGGCAATTCTTATGTTGATTTCTGCAGCAGCCAGCTTTTCAGTAACTAAAGCAGTGTGGAATGGTAAACGGCCTCCATCCATTAATACACTTGCCTGGCTGGCCGCATTCTTATTTGCGATGTTTCAGATTCGCTCTAGTCTTCCAGGTGACCCACCTAATGGAAATCTATATGACTTATTGATTTTTTATCCGATACTTCTGATTTTGCTTATTCAAATGGCTATGGTGGTATACTTATGGATCAAGCGCGATGACTGGGATTTGAAGAATGTCAAACCGCATACATATTAATTTTCGTGACCCAAGGGTCTTCATAGTTTTATTCTTTGTGATTTCATTGCTTTTTGGGCTATTTGCAAGAGGAGGAACAACAACAACTTCGAAAAACCTAACCGAAGCGATTTCTTGTAATCAGGGAGAGTGGTCTGGAAGCCCGTATTACACCGGAGACGTGTCTAATTGTCCGGATATCGTCGAGTACGTGTTTAAGCCAGCCTTTGTAAATGAGCGAGCAGCTGAGTTGAACATTAGATTTGTAACCCTGCCTGCTGGCAGGTTCGGATCAGCTATGCGAAATTCAGGCTGGGTCTCAGAGACTTATTTTGTGGACGTTGATTCAACAGACGCATCTCGTCTTGTAAATAAGGATGGAAGCACATCTCAGGGAACTACTCTGAGAGCAAAAATGAGCGCTCGGAATGCTCTGTTCTATTATCCCTTTGATCGTTACTCTGGCGAGATAAAAGCTCAAGCCATCGCTGAGGTCACTAAAGAGGAGATTCCGGTTACGGTCATTGCCTCTGATTCAACTCTTTCAGGGTGGAAGCTCAACTTTAAGGAGGAAAAGCTTCCGTCGGCAGAGACGAGCGGGAAGGCACTGTACGAAAATGGTCGAGCGACACTTTTCTGGAGTTTGAGTAGAGCCAATGTTGTATATATAGCTGTCTCAATTCTTTTAATCCTCATGCTCATCGCCTTAGGCTCCGCTTTCGCTATCACGCGTTCGATTGCCAGATTCAAGCGTCCACCCTCAATGAATCTATTGCTCTGGCTTGCCACAGTTCTCTTTGCAATTT
>JACCDJ011709766.1_pt1 | contig 20801 bp, 21 predicted proteins | sample 7444481 | NCBI WGS metagenome assembly JACCDJ01 (sample SAMN15323435, study PRJNA562643) | freshwater metagenome | isolation source: river surface water | place: USA:Blue River Watershed | collected 2017-08-15 | reverse complement strand
TTCGCCCGAATCTGTAAGTTCCATCGGGTCATATAGGAACTCGGAAGCGGTAAGATAGCGCTCTACAGGGAGGCACCAAATTGGCTTTAGCTCTTTCAATTCTGCTTGTCATTACCAGCGTGTTAATGGTTCTGCTGGTCTTACTCCATAAAGGTAAAGGGAGCGGATTATCCGATTTGTTCGGTGGCGGACTCTCTTCAACTTACGGCGGCTCATCTGTTGTAGAAAAAAACCTTGATCGAATTACTATCGTTGTCGGAGGTTTATGGTTTGCCTCTGTCATCGCGCTTGGTTTGGTTTTGAAGTAAAAAATAGAATTTTGTAATAAGACTAGGAGGAGATAAATGGCTGGCGGAAGCGCAATTCGTGGTTCGCGCGTTGGTGCAGGTCCAATGGGCGAAGCAGAACGCGGAGAGGCGATTGCTCGTTTTCGAATCTCTTATTGGTGCTTAAATGGACACGAAACGAAGCCATCGTTTGCAGATGATGGCACTGTAGCTATTCCAGAAGAATGGGATTGTCCGAGATGCGGTTTTCCTGCAGGTCGAGATAAAAACAACCCTCCTTCTCCATTAAAGAACGAGCCATATAAGACACACCTTGCATATGTGAAGGAACGTCGCACTGAAGCTGAAGCGAAGAAGATTTTAGAAGCCGCCCTCAAAAAGTTACGGGCCGACGAAGAAGATTAATTCTTTAAAGATTTTGCTGCCGACAAGAGGCGTTTGACTCCGCTATCGCTCTCTTTAAGGTGAACTCTAAAGAAGGGCAATTTTCTGTTTTCAAGAGCTTCCTGATCTCCAGCTGCTTGAGCTGAGATTAACTTTGAAAAACTAAACGCTTCACCGGGAACTTGAAGATCTGATGTGTAATGCGTCGTTATCTGTAGAAATAGACCGGTCGCTGGGCCACCTTTATGAAATTGTCCGGTTGAATGTAGAAATCGGGGACCCCAGCCGAATGTCACAGGTCGATTGGTAAGTTTTGCGAGAACCTCCCTTATCAAATGAATTTCACTAGATTTACGATTTAAGTAAGCCATCACGGCGATATATTCACTCGGAATTGCAAGGAATCTTCCGAAGAAATCTTCCAGGGAAGTTACCGCGGTTCCTCCAAAAAGTTGCACTTTTTCATCCTCAAAAATTGGGGGATTCTGCTTTGAATCTCGCTTGAGAATAGCTGCTGTTCGATCCTTGGCCTCAGCAACATTTGGTTGATTAAATGGATCAACATTTAGCAAGAAACATAGTAAGGCTGTTGTCCATTCCCAGAAAATAATCTGGGCGCCAAGAGGTCCATGGACTGATTTTGTATCCGCTTGCGAAAATGTAATTGTTTCGCCACTTTTTTGATTCACTATTACCGGCAAGACACCACGTCCATCTTTTCCAGTTGATTCTCCGATTAATTGCTCAATCCAATCGCCTAGACCGGGGATAGAGTCGGCATCATAAAATTCAGGAAATGGAGTGCTAGCCAACGCAGAAGCAACCTTGATTGGTTCGGAATTCGGTTGTGCGAAATTTTTAGCAGCGACTTCGGCGTCATCGAGAAGCACTGATACATCAATACCCAAGAGCGCTGCTGGCACCAGCCCAAAGGCACTTAGCGCGCTAAACCTGCCCCCAACTTTGGGATTAGCCAGAATTACTTTTATCCCGAATGATTTTCCCTGCGCTTCAAGTGAACTTCCAGGATCAGTTACAAAAACAAAGTGATCGCTTGGGTTCTTTCCCAATTTTTCAATTTCTCGATGAAAAAATGCAAATTGAGATTTCGTTTCTATTGTTGTTCCGGACTTACTGGAAACAATGATGCAGGAATCAGCTATTCCGCCCGCCAATACTTTTGCGATTTGGTCGGGATCTGTGGAATCCAGTACTTCTAGCTGCTTTGAATAATGAGTCGCAATAACTTCGGGGGCGAGAGAAGAGCCTCCCATGCCACAGAGTATGAAACGCTTATGACCAAGTTCGCGGGACCAGGCCGAAAGCGCATCAAGTATCGGAAGAAGTTGGCGCGAGGTTTGGGGGAGATCAATCCAGTCGAGTCGTTGGGCTGCTTCATTTTCTGCAAGTTCGCCCCAAATGGTGTGGTCTTTTGCCGCCAGTCGAGGAGCAATCTGATTAAGCGACTCCCAATGATTGGAGCTCTGATCGAAGCCACGCGAATAAATCAATGCGTAACCTTTTCAACTACCGAGATGAGATTGAGCCAAGGTTTAATAAATTTCTCAATTCCCTCTTCCTCTAGCTTGTCAGCAACTTTTTCCATTTCGATTCCATTTTTCTCAAGTTCTGACATAATCATTTCGGAATCTAAATATTTGCCGGTAATCGAATCACCTTTGAAATTCTGCGAATTCGCAGCTGCTTCCAGAGTTGCCTCAGGCATTGTGTTTACTGTGTGTCGGGCGACCAATTCATTTACGTACATTGCAGGGTCATAGTTTGGGTCTTTAACTCCAGTTGAGGCCCAGAGTGGTCGTTGGATAGAAGCGCCGCTAGTAGCTAAATTTTTCCACTCCAATGACTCATACACCTCACTGAAATGTTGGTATGCCAGCCTGGCATTAGCAATAGCGCTTTTCCCAAGCAAACTTTCTAATTGGAGTTCTTTAAGCTGAGGATCAATTTCGGTATCAACGCGGCTAACGAAAAACGAAGCAACCGAGTGAATCCCCGAAACTGGCAATCCCGAAGACACTCGATCGGTTATCCCAGAAATGAAAGCCGCTAAAACTTCTTTATATCTTGCTACTGAGAATATGATTGTTACGTTTACGCTGATACCTTCGCTGATAAGTTGGCGAATTGCTGGTAGACCTTCTCTCGTGGCCGGAACCTTTATAAGTAAGTTCGGCATATTTACCTTTTCCCAAAGATAGCGGGCTTGCTTGATAGTGCTATCTGTATCTCTTGCAAATCGAGGGTCAACTTCAATACTTACTCGACCATCCACACCTTCACTTACTTCGTAAGTTCTTCGAAATATCTCGCATGCGTTTTTGACATCACTACAAGTAAGTTCTGCGATAATTTCTTCTGTATCCAAGCCCGCTTCACGGAATCGAAGAATATCTTCCTTGTAGAGAGGCGAACTCGATATGGCGCTTGAGAAAATAGCCGGGTTTGTAGTTACGCCGACAACATGACTCGCAGAGATTAATTCGGAAAGATGCTTGGCTTTACCCCCGGGAGTTAACCGCTCTCGAGATAAATCATCAAGCCATATTGATACGCCGGCATCTGATAGTTTCGAAAGAGACATCAGCGCGCCTTAGCGAGAGATTTCTCTGCAGCTTTTACAACTTGTGAGACTGTAAAACCAAATTCTTCAAATAATTTTGTATGTGATGCGGATGCACCGAAATGTTCAATCGAAACGCATTCACCTAGGTCGCCTACAAAACTATTCCAGCCCTGGCTTATTCCAGCTTCTACGCTTACACGTGCCTTAACTTCTTTTGGCCAGACTTTCTCACGGTATTCATCCGGTTGTTTGTTGAACCACTCCAGACAAGGAGCGCTAACTACCTGAACTCGCTCGCCTTTCGCGTTTAGCTCAGTTGCAGCTGCAAGAGCGAGCGCCACTTCAGAACCAGTCGCGATGATTAGTAGTGATGGATCTTTGGCCTCCAGCAAGATGTAGGCGCCCTTTGAAACTCCGTCTACGTCACCATAGGTTTTTCGATCTAGAACTGGGAGATTCTGCCTCGATAGCACTAATCCTGCGGGTTCTTTTCGGCGGAGAACTTCGCGCCAAGCCACGGAGACTTCATTCGCATCAGCCGGGCGAACAACATTTAGCCCGGGGATAGCTCGCAACGAAGCGAGATGCTCTATTGGTTGATGAGTTGGACCATCTTCGCCAAGTCCAATTGAGTCATGGGTCCAGATGAAAATAACCGGTAATTTCATCAGCGAACTAAGCCTGACCGCACCTCTCATGTAATCGCTAAAAACTAAAAATGTTCCTCCAAATGGGATTACTCCACCGTGTAGCGCCATACCGTTCAAAATTGCGCCCATCGCATGTTCTCGAATTCCAAAGAAGATATTTCTGCCGTAAGGGTTCGCATTCTTCATTGACGAACTTACGGGCAAGAACGAACCACCATTTTCAATAAAGGTGTTATTGCTTTCGGCTAGGTCAGCCGAGCCACCGATCAATTCAGGCAGAATTCGCGCTAAACCATTGATAACTTCCCCGGAGGCTTTTCTAGTTGCAACTTCTTTTCCAGCTTCAAAAAATGGTAAAGCATCCTCCCAATTCTTGGGTAGTTCGCGATTTTGAAGGCGTTTCAATAGTTCCGCTTTATCTGGATTTGCGCGCTGCCAACTATCTAGTTGTGACTGCCAATGATTCTTAAGTTCGATATTTCTCGTCATAACCTTTTCGACGTGGCTTCGAACTTCATTCGGGAAGTGGAACTTCTCTTCGGGCAGCCCCAATAATTTCTTGGTTGCGGCTATCTCCTCTTCGCCAAGTGCGGAACCATGTGATTTTGCGGTGTTCTTTGCTTTCGGTGCTGGCCAAGCTATGACGCTCTTCAACCTAATCAAAGTTGGTCGATTAATCTCCTGGCATGCCTGGGCCATCGCTTTTTCCAGCGAAACTTGATCCACATTGCCATCGCTTAGAGCAGCAACTTCCAAAACGTTCCATCCATATGCGCGATATCTTGCGCTCACATCTTCCGTGAATGCGTTATGTGTATCGCCATCAATAGAAATTCGGTTATCGTCATAGATCATCTTTAACGAACCGAGGGCTTGGGTTCCAGCCAGCGATGATGCTTCCGCGCTGACACCCTCTTGAATATCTCCATCGCTGCAAATGACCCAAACGTTGTGATCAAATGGACTGTTACCAATTTTCTCTTCTGGATCTAGTAGACCGCGCTTGAAACGTGCAGCCATCGCCAGTCCTACTGCATTTGCAATTCCTTGACCAAGCGGACCAGTAGTTGTTTCCACTCCGGGCGTATGACCATATTCAGGATGACCAGGAGTCTGCGAACCCCAAGTACGAAAAGATTTTAGATCTTCGAGAGTTAGACCATATCCACTGAAAAGTAATTGGATGTAAAGAGTAAGTGAAGAGTGGCCGCAGGAGAGAACGAAGCGATCACGACCTATCCACGTTGGATCTTTTGGATCATGGCGGAGAAATCTTTGAAATAGTGTGTAGGCAACCGGCGCTAGAGACATAGCGGTACCTGGATGTCCATTACCTACTTTTTGAACTGAATCCATGGCAAGGGCTCTTGCCACAGCAACAGCCTTATCATCTAGCTCTTGCCAGGCAGGCGGCGAGGGAGGAATCACGGTCATCGGAGAATCCGTACGCTACCTGTAATCACCAGATTCCAGGCGGAAAGCCACACTAAAATTGAGCCGAGGATATGAAATGCGACTAGAACCTCAGGCAGTCCTGTGAAGTACTGGGTATAACCAATTGCCCCTTGAACCAATGATGCCAAAAGAAAAACTTTAATTCTGGCTCCAAGGATTTCACGGGTAGCGCCGCTCTCGCCAACTTGTATTGAAATCAGTAATGCAATCGCTACTCCTATCAGAGCGATTACCAGATCGGCGTGAATCCAGGATACCGTCCTAGCATCGAGGGGGAATCGCTCAGCGGTCGAGTCGCCGGCATGAGGACCGCTCCCGGTAACAATTGTCCCAGCAATTAAAACGACAAATGTTAGAAGTACCAGGGCTCGCGCCAAATTTCGCGTAAGTTTTGAAACAATTAAACCGCTTGGAGATTTTCCGTAAATCCGCTGCCTGAGCGAAAGTGCTGCTGCGATTAGGATAATGGAGAGCATAAAGTGACCTGCAACGGTTGCTGGATTAAGCCCTGTTAAAACTGTTATTCCACCAAGAACTGCTTGAGCCAGAATTCCCAATATTTGAATCGCGCCCAATCCGAACAATTCTTTTCGATTACGGAGAATTGAGATCATCAAAACTAGAGCATTTAGGAATAATACAAATGTTAAGAGGCGATTCCCGAATTCAATCCAAGCATGAAGTGGAGCCTCGGGCTGATCTGGCGATGGCGTGTAAGAACCTGGAGTGCATTCCGGCCATGTTGAACAACCTAGACCGGAGCCCGTTAATCGAACTGAAGCTCCAGTGATAACGATTGCCGATTGCGTGATCACCATTAAATTGGCAACTCTCCGCAAAAACTTAGGTGCGATTTTCGCGTCCACTACATCACTGTTGCCCACGAGGAGAGCCTACGGAGCGCCAGCTCGCCGAGTGGCGTGACCATCGGATTTACGCAACAATATCGTTGTGAAAACAGCCACTCGAAACCCGGACCTTCGCACACGCGACCAGGTGGCGCGGGTCATTCTCGAGACCGGCCCGTCTACGGCGGTTGTCCTAGCGGAGCGCCTTAATCTCACACCTGCCGGAATCCGCAGACATCTCGATGCCCTGATTGAGGAAGGCTTACTAGAAGAACGCGAGCCCTATTTGAGAAGTGCGCGCACTCGTGGTCGACCTTCAAAGGTTTTTGTGATGAGCGACAAGGGACGCGAACTTTTTGAACACTCATATGATGATTTAGCAGTTTCGGCTCTCAAATATCTCGCTGCGACCGGAGGCGATCATCATCTCGCAGGTTTTGCCCGACATCGAGCAGAAGAAATTGTTCGTAAAGGCGAAGTTCGAGTAAATGCGGGTGGCGCAGTTCGCGAAAAATCCCGCCAATTGGCAAAGTTCCTTACCGATGAGGGGTATGCAGCTAGTTCACACTCAAAAGGAATTGGCGTTGAGATATGCCAACATCATTGCCCAATCGCGCATGTCGCAGCTGAATTCCCTCAATTATGTGAAGAGGAGACGAAAGCATTTTCTACTCTCATGGGATCTCATGTGCAGCGGTTGGCGACAATTGCAGATGGCGATGGAGTCTGCACAACTTTCATTCCAGAACCAGCATTAACTAGTAAAGCCATAGATCAAAAAAATAGAAAAGGACGCCCATGACACAGATTGCGCACCCCGAACTAGAAGGTCTTGGAAAATACCAGTACGGCTGGTCCGATAAAGATGTCGCTGGTGAAACCAGCAAGCGCGGATTGAGTGAAGCGGTGGTTAGAGATATCTCAAGCAAGAAAAACGAACCAGCTTGGATGTTGGATCTCCGTCTCAAAGGGCTTTCATTATTTGATAAGAAACCAATGCCCACCTGGGGCTCAGACTTGTCGACTATCGACTTCGACAACATCAAATACTTTGTTCGATCGACAGAGAAACAAGCAAAATCATGGGAAGAATTGCCCGAAGATATTAAAAATACTTACGACAAGTTAGGCATCCCAGAAGCGGAACGTCAGCGTCTAGTCGCAGGAGTTGCCGCCCAATATGAATCTGAGGTTGTTTATCACTCGATTCGCGAAGATCTTGAGAAGCAGGGTGTTCTTTTCCTCGATACCGATAGCGGCTTGAAGCAACATGAAGAGCTTTTTAAAGAATATTTCGGCACGGTGATTCCGGTCGGTGATAATAAATTTGCCGCACTAAATACTGCAGTTTTGTCTGGCGGATCATTTATCTACGTTCCCAAGGGAGTTCATGTAGAAATTCCCCTACAAGCATATTTCCGAATAAATACTGAAAATATGGGTCAATTTGAGCGCACGTTGATTATTGCCGATGAGGATTCATATGTTCATTATGTTGAAGGTTGTACTGCCCCAATTTATTCGACCGACTCGCTGCACTCCGCTGTTGTTGAAATTATTGTTAAGAAGAATGCTCGAGTCCGCTATACAACAATTCAAAACTGGTCGAACAATGTGTACAACTTAGTAACCAAAAGAGCTACGTGCGCCGAAGGTGCAACAATGGAGTGGATCGACGGAAATATCGGCTCGAAAGTGACTATGAAGTATCCCGCTGTCTTTATGATGGGGCCTCATTCCAAAGGTGAAACTCTTTCGATTGCGTTTGCAGGAGAAGGACAACATCAAGATGCCGGCGCCAAGATGGTTCACGCGGCGCCTCACACTTCTTCCACAATTATCTCTAAATCCGTTGCAAGAGGCGGTGGTCGAACTTCCTATCGCGGTCTCGTCCAGATTCAAGAAGGCGCACATCATTCGAAGAGCACTGTTAAGTGCGATGCGCTCTTAGTGGATACGATTTCTCGATCTGACACTTATCCTTATGTGGACGTCCGCGAAGACGATGTGGCGATGGGCCATGAGGCCACGGTTTCAAAAATCAGCGACGATCAACTCTTCTATTTGATGTCTCGTGGTTTAACTGAAGATGAAGCAATGGCCATGATTGTCAGAGGTTTTATCGAACCAATCGCACGTGAATTACCTATGGAGTATGCACTCGAGTTAAATCGTTTAATTGAACTTCAAATGGAAGGCGCGGTTGGTTAATGAGCGCCCTTTCCACTAACTATTTGACACCAACCGGTCGTGAGGAGGCTTGGCGATTCACGCCGTTGAAGCGTCTCGCGGGGCTTCATGACCTATCAGAGCCAGTTAAAGATTTGATCTCGATTGGACTTGAAGGTCAACCTCGCCAAGGTTTTCGTATAGAGACCACAGAATCCGCAAAGCTTGCTCCGAAATCAAAGACAGATGATGTTGTGACACAACGGGTACGTGAGACTGCAAGTCAGGTAGTTCATCTGCAGATTGAAAAAGAAGCGGTAATTGATCAACCTATCTTTTTAAAGCGGAAAACTTCAGGCGAAAAGGAATTTTCGAGAACTGTAATTACCGCGGCGCCTCATTCGAAAGCGACCGTTGTTGTTGAAAATGTTGGTCATGCACTTCTCGGCGAAGAAATTGAAATTCGCGTTGAGGCAGGAGCGAATCTGACTTTCATTACCCTTCAAGAATGGAGTAGCGATTCCATACATCTAGGACGACACCACGCGATTGTTGGCCGCGATGCAAATTTTAATTCCATAACAATAACCATTGGTGGTTCACTAGTTCGATTACTGCCTACTGTTGAATATTCCGATCAAGGCGGAACCGCTGAACTTCTTGGACTTTATTTTGCAACTGATGGTCAACATTTAGAGCATCGAGTTCATGTTGAACACGGCATCCCAAATGGGAAATCACGAGTAACTTACAAGGGAATTTTGGCAGGCGCAGAAGCTCGGACTGTTTGGATTGGCGATGTTTTTATCCGCGGCAATGCTGAAGGTACTGATACTTACGAATTAAATAAGAATCTCTTGCTGACAGATGGCGCAAGAGCAGATTCGGTTCCAAACCTTGAGATTGAAACTGGCCAGATTGTGGGAGCCGGACATGCAAGCACGACAGGTCGATTTGATGATGAACAACTCTTCTATCTAATGTCTCGAGGTATCCCGATTTCAGAAGCTCGAAAACTAGTTATCCGCGGGTTTTTCGGTGAGATTGTGAGCAAAATCGGAATCGAAAACGTCGAGGAACGATTGATGGAACGCATCGACTCCCAACTCGCAAAGGTTGGCGAATAGTGTCTGCCCAAATCAAATTGTCAGAGTTATCAAATAGAAAACCGATGAAGATTTCGCTAGGTGAAAATGAAGTATGCGTCGTGCGCATAGAGGATGACGTTTATGCGGTTGCTGACACTTGTTCGCACTCGGATGCCTCGTTATCAGAAGGGGATGTTTCTGACTTCAAGATCGAATGTTGGCTGCATGGAGCTGAGTTTGATCTGCGCACCGGTGAAGTAGTAACACCTCCGGCAACACAGCCGCTGAAGAAGTATGAAGTATTACGTGACGGAGACACCATCACGATTATGGAACCAGGACGCTAGGAGAAAACGTGTCACAGTTAGTAATTAAAAACCTACAGGTAGGCGTCGAGACCGAATCGGGATTAACTGAAATTCTCCGAGGCGTTGATTTGACCATCAATTCTGGAGAAGTGCATGCGATTATGGGACCGAATGGATCCGGAAAATCAACCCTGGCTTATTCGATAGCTGGTCACCCTAAATACACCGTGACAGGTGGTTCGGTAACTCTAGATGGCGCCGATGTTCTTGAGATGAGCGTCGATGAGCGCGCAAAAGCCGGATTGTTTTTGGCGATGCAATACCCAGTAGAAGTACCTGGTGTTTCGGTTGCCAATTTTCTTCGCACTGCAGCCACGGCGCTAAGAGGAGAGGCTCCAAAGGTAAGAACTTGGGTGGGGGAAGTTAAGGATGCTATGAGCAAACTTGCTATGGACCCAGCGTTCGCGGAGCGAAGCGTTAATGAAGGTTTTTCTGGCGGAGAAAAGAAGCGCCACGAAATTCTGCAGATGGAGTTACTCAAACCAAAGATCGCAATTTTGGATGAAACTGATTCTGGATTAGATGTTGATGCATTAAGAGTAGTTTCCGAAGGAGTAAACCGAGTGAAGCAAGATCAGAATCTTGGCATCATGCTAATTACCCACTACACCCGAATTCTTCGATACATAAAGCCGGATTTCGTACATGTATTCGCCGGCGGAAAGATAGTCGAAGAAGGTGGCCCAGAATTAGCCGATCGTTTGGAAGAGAAGGGCTACTCGGAATACGTGAAGGCATAAATGTCACAACTTCTAGATGTAATAAGAATAAAAAAAGATTTTCCGATTTTTGAGCGGACAATCAATGGAGAGAAACTTGTATATCTAGATAGCGCAGCCACATCACAAAAACCTCTTGCGGTATTGGATGCCGAACGGTCCTTTTACCTAAACCACAATGCCGCCGCCCATCGAGGCGCCCATCGACTTGCGGAAGAGGCAACTGAGGCTTTTGAAGGCTCGCGCCAAAGCGTCGCAGAGTTTCTCGGTAGTGCAGTTGATGAAATTGTCTTCACAAAATCGGCAACCGAATCAATAAACCTTGTTGCATATTCACTTGGCAATGCTTCGGAGGGCTCTCAATTTTATATCTCGCCAGACGATGAAATCCTAGTCTCAGAGATGGAGCACCACGCCAATCTCGTTCCTTGGCAGGAACTCGCAAGACGAAGTGGCGCGAAGTTAAGGTGGTTTAAAGTATCCGATGATGGACGTCTAGACCTAAGCGATATTGACTCTCTAATCAATAAGAAAACTCGAATTATTGCACTGACCCACCAATCAAATGTACTTGGAACAATTAATCAATTTTCTGAAATCAGTAAGCGAGCCAGATCGGTTGGCGCCTTACTTCTGGTTGATGCGTGCCAATCCGCCCCACATTTCGAGATAAAGGTAAAAGAGCTCGGTTGCGATTTCCTGACTTTCTCCGGACATAAAGCCCTGGGACCAACTGGTATCGGAGTTCTGTGGGGCCGAAAAGAACTTTTAGATGCGATGCCACCGTTTCTTACGGGCGGATCAATGATTGAAATGGTGAACATGGAGACCTCAACTTATCTTCCAGCACCTCGTAGATTTGAACCTGGAGTGCCGAATATGGCACAAGCGGTAGGTCTCGCTGCTGGTTTGAAGTATTTGACCGAAATTGGTTTAGAGAAAATTCATAACCATGAACTAGCGCTAACAAAAATGGCGATTGATGGACTTCGTACGATTTCAGAATTGAAAATTATTGGTCCTGAAAATTTAACCGACCGCGGAGGAGTAATCTCGTTTGAATTAGAGGGTATTCACCCGCATGATCTCGGACAGGCACTTGACCAATATGGCATAGCAGTAAGAACCGGGCATCATTGTGCCTGGCCATTGATGAAGCGGTTTAATTCCGTAGCCACGACTCGAGCTTCGTTTTATCTTTACAATGACCGTTCGGATGTTGAAAATCTTGTTCGGGGCGTAGAAAAAGCCCAGAATTTCTTTAAAGGTTCTAGATAGATGGAATGTATAGATGGAATCATCTAAATGGAATTAGCAGGTCTTTATCAAGAAGTAATTCTTGACCACTACAAGCGGCCGAAAAACAAAGCCTTGCGACCGAATCCGATGGTTCAGGTTCATCATGTAAATACAAGTTGTGGCGATGAAATTACACTCAATCTCTCCATGAAGAATGGGAAAATTTCAGATCTCTCGTGGGAGGGAGTTGGCTGTTCAATATCCCAGGCAAGCGCATCTGTAATGAGCGAGCTTTTACTAGAGAAAAGTAGAGAGGAAGCTCTTGATTTACTCGGCGAATTTCAAGAGATGTTGCAGAGCAAAGGTTCGATTTCGGGTAATGAGGATCGACTTCAAGATGGAGTCGCCTTTGCCGGCGTTGCGAAATTCCCAGCTCGTGTAAAATGCGCACTATTGGCATGGATGGCATTTAAGGATGCCGTTTCTAGAATCGAGGATAACGATGAGTAATGCAACTCTCTCTGATGTAACAGAGGCGATGAAGGATGTTATTGATCCCGAGTTAGGCATTAACGTTGTTGATTTAGGTCTGATTTATGATGTTTCAATTGATAACGAGAATATCGCTACTTTAGATATGACGCTGACCTCGGCTGCGTGCCCACTACAAGACGTTATTGAGGACCAGACGCGCTCAGTCCTTCAAGATTTAGTCAAAGATGTTCGTATCAATTGGGTTTGGATGCCGCCTTGGGGGCCAAACAAGATTACAGATGATGGACGCGAGCAACTAAGAGCTATTGGCTTTACTGTTTAGCGCCAGCGCCTTCGCAGACTAAGGTTATCGCGTGTCTCAACATGCGATGTGGACTTCGTTTCGGTCACTAACATCTGATGAATCTGTAAAAAATCAGCGGCTTAAGCCGGGGACGATCTCGAGGATTGCCAGGTATGCAAATCCCTATCGCGGCTCACTTATCTTTTTCCTAGCCACCGTCATCGTTGACGCAATTCTTGTCGTGACTTCACCATTACTTCTAAAAAGATTAATTGATCAAGGTGTAATCCCAAGCAATTCAGATGTAGTGACTCAGATGGCTCTTTTGGTGGGCGTTGTTGCCCTAGCGGATGCGGTATTCAGTCTGATCGGCAGATGGTTCTCATCAAGGATTGGTGAAGGTCTGATCTTTGATCTGCGAACCGAAGTGTTCGCGCACGTCCAGAGGCAATCATTAGCTTTCTTTACGCGCACACAGACTGGCTCACTTATCTCACGACTTAACTCAGATGTGATCGGAGCACAGCAAGCTTTTACCAGCACACTTTCGGGGCTCTTGAGTAATACCCTCACGCTTGTTTTGGTCATCGGAGCGATGCTCACGCTTTCCTGGCAGCTAACTTTACTTTCTTTGATATTGCTACCGATTTTCTTGATACCAACTAAATGGGTAGGTCGCCGTCTCGCAAATTTGACGCGTGAGTCCTTCGGATTGAACGCTGAAATGTCAACCACAATGACAGAACGATTTAATGTATCGGGAGCGCTCTTGGTAGCTTTGTATGGAAATCTAGATTCAGAGCGTAAAGCGTTTTCAACTAGAGCGAGAAAAGTCGCAGATATCGGTATAACTATCGCACTACTTCAGAGATTCTTCTTTATTGCCCTGACGTCAATTGCCGCAATTGCAACTGCATTGGCTTATGGTGTCGGCGGCCAGCTGACAATAAATAAGGAGATTACGCTCGGAACTTTGCTTGCAATAACGACGCTTTTGGTTCGACTCTACGGACCCTTAACAGCGCTCTCTAATGTTCGAGTCGATGTCATGACCGCTCTTGTTTCGTTCGAGAGAGTTTTTGAGGTTCTTGATCTCCAGCCAATGGTTAAAGAGAAATCTACTGCGCGCGAATTACCCCATGGAGATTTAGATGTCACCTTTGAGGAAGTTCGATTCTCTTATCCCAAAGCGGAAGAGATTTCGCTTGCATCACTGGAAGGGACGGCAAAACTAGAGGTTGTAGATTCGGGTGAAATACTTAAGGGCATTTCATTTATCTGTAAACCAGGCACATTGACCGCTCTTGTTGGGTTGTCCGGTTCTGGCAAGACAACGATTTCTAGCCTGATCCCAAGGCTTTACGATGTCACCTCTGGCTCAATCAAGATTAGTGGTTCGGATGTTCGCGATTTAAAATTAGCTAGCCTCAGGTCGGCCATCGGAGTTGTAACACAAGATGCGCATATGTTCCATCAATCAATTGCAGACAACCTTCGATACTCAAAACCAGATGCAACTGAAAGTGAGATGCAACGAGCTTGTGAAGCTGCTGCAATATGGGATTTCATATCTTCGCTTCCAAATGGCTTTGCGACGATTGTTGGAGATCGAGGCCACCGACTTTCAGGAGGCGAGAAACAGCGGTTAGCCATCGCTCGGCTTCTCTTAAAAGAACCGAGAATTGTAATTTTGGATGAAGCGACTGCTCATCTAGATTCAGAAAATGAAGAACTTGTTCAAAAAGCTCTGGGCAATGCTCTGATCGGAAGAACTAGCATAGTAATCGCACATCGTCTATCCACCATCAAAGCGGCAGATCAGATTATTGTTCTTGAATCTGGAGCGATTAAAGAAGTAGGAACGCATGAAACGTTAGTTGCCAAAGGTGGTCTTTATTCTGATCTTTATAACCGACAAGTATTGAGTTAATCGTTGCGCTTAAAGTCCTCTCGAATCACTAGTACATAACCAAAAAGGACTAGGAGAGCGAAGATAACCCATTGGAAGGTATAGGCAAGATGCGGGCCATCGCTTAACGCCGGTATCAGAGTTGGGTTTAATGGAAGAAATGCTTGGTTGTCGACATCAATCAAATCAAGATAGATCGGTTCAGTTTTTATCTGTTCTTGGTTATCCCATTGCCTTAACTCGCTAGATCCGTTTCCACTAGGCACTGCAAAGAGAGTTCCGCCAATCTGCCGATCAATCCGATCCGTGTGAATACGACCGAGGATTGTTACCTGGCTATCATCGACCGGTTGAGTTTTTGGTGGCGTCTTGGCATCGGGACCTGCCTTCGTCCATCCTCTATCAATCCAATAATTTCTTCCGGTATTTGAGCGGAACAGCGTTACAACTCCAAAACCATATTCACCATTGTTATACCGATTTCGCACCAAAATTTCTTTTCTAGGTTCGAAATTGCCAGTCAGCTGTAGCTCACGCCAAGAGATATCTTCGATAGTAAGCGAAGCTAATTGAGCTTCTTGAAGTAACGGACGATCTAAGTTCGCCTCGATTAACGAATTGTATGTACTACGTTTGACATGTCGATCGTACTGCCACGAAGCCGCTTGGAGACATATAGCTATGAGAATTACCGCTAAAACGGTTAAGCCGAGAAAACGTTTCATCTACCAATCTCGCGACGACGCGAGCGGAGTAATTTGGTTTCACCTCTAATGGTTTCACGCCCAGCGTTTGCCACAATTACTGAGATATATGGCAAAGTTATTGCGCCAAAAAGAAAGAACCAGCGATACGGGCTCGGTGTGAAAACAGCGAGCAGGAAGCAAAAAGTACGGACCATCATTGAATAGAAGTAACGTCTTTGTCGGCCTGGCAATTCTTCAGACAACCCAACCTGAACATCCGTGATTTTATGGATTTCAGGTTTCATGCCCTAACGGTAGATGTTCATTCCAGAAAGCGCACTCTGGAGCGCTCGATTTTGAACCTTCTTGCCCTCGTTGTAGCCTTCTCGCATTGGCCATAAGGCCATGAAGAAGTGGAGCTCGCCGCTCCCACCTACCTCATTCTTAAGTGAGATGGTCAAGTTGTAGTGCGGCCTCCTTTTCTTCTGTTTGCAACCGAAAGGGATCTTTATCAGCACAGCAGAACCGCGTATCAATGATCGTATTCGAGTATCCGAAGTGCGTTTGATTGGTGCTGCAGGGGAGCAAGTTGGAGTAGTTGCAACTGATATCGCTTTGAAGCTCGCAGAAGAAGCGGGTTTCGATTTAGTTGAAATCGCTCCAGAGGCACAACCTCCTGTATGCAAAATTATGGATTTCGGCAAATACAAGTATGAGATCGCCCAGAAAGCTCGGGAGGCTCGTCAGAATCAAACACATATCGTTGTGAAAGAAATTCGACTTGGTTTGAAAATCGAAAATCATGATTACGAAACAAAGAAGAATCACATTGAAAAGTTTCTTCTTAGCGGAGATAAAGTGAAGGTAACGGTCCAATTCAAAGGGCGAGAACAAACTCGACCCGAAATGGGTTTTCGACTTCTGCAGCGATTGGCAGAAGATGTTGCAAACACCGGATTTGTGGAGTTCGCTCCGAAAAGAGAAGGTCGAAGCATGACAATGGTGCTAGGGCCTTTGAAGAAGAAGAGCGAGGCGATGGCTGAGGCAAAGCGCCGGGCTGCTGCTGTAAAGAGTGAGAATAAGTAGGAAAGGGAGATACGAATGCCAAAGATGAAGACACATAGCGGGGCGAAGAAAACATTCCGCGTAACTGGAAGTGGCAAGGTCATGCACGAACGTGCTGGCAAACGCCATCTACTTGAAAGAAAGTCATCCAGGTTGACCAGACGTCTCTCCAAAGACGCTACAGCAAATGATCGCAATACATTTTCCGCCAAGCGCCTACTTGGCCTGAAGTAAGGGGAATCGACAATGGCGAGAGTTAAACGCGGCGTACATGCCGCAAAGAAGCGCAGAACTATTCTTGAGCGAGCCAGCGGTTATCGCGGGCAACGTTCTCGTCTCTTTACTAAGGCGAAAGAACAAGTTACTCACTCGATGATTTATGCCTTTAATGACCGTAAGGACAAGAAAGGTGATTTCCGCCAACTATGGATTACGAGAATTAATGCAGCAGCTCGTGAAAATGGGATCACTTACAACCGCTTAATTCAGGGTCTCAAGAGTGCAGGCATCGAAGTTGATCGAAGAGCGCTCTCAGATTTGGCAACAAATGATCCAAAAGCATTTGCCAATCTAGTTGAGGTTGCAAAGAAGAACGTAAAAGTCTCCTAAACTAAATGATTACGAGCCTTCACTCCTCGCACGTCGAGAAAGTGAAGGCTCTTTTAGGTTCTCGCGGCGCCAAAATGCGCGCCGAAAAGAAGTTGTATGTGGTCGAAGGCCCTACCAATGTCGAATCTCTCATCAATTCCAATTCAAAACTCATTGAAACTATCTATTTGACTACAACTGGACGTGAGAGATTGCGTGCGAATTGGAGTGGGGAAATCATTGAAGTCTCAGACCAAGTTATGAAGGCGATGTCCGATACCGTTACTCCTCAAGGTGTTTTAGCGCTCGTAAAATTAGAAGAGACAGGGCTTGAAGTATTCGCAGAAATTCCCAATCCAAAGCTGGCATATTTTTGGCAGATTCAAGATCCGGGCAATGCTGGGACGGTAATCCGAGCCGCCGACGCATTTGGCTTTGACGGAGTTATCTTTTCCGACAACTCAGTGGATGTGTTTAGTCCAAAAGTTATCCGCTCCACTGCTGGATCGTTATGGCAAATTCCAATTGCAACCGAGATCACTTTAAATGAATTAATGGATTTTGCTAGATTGAAGAAAATCGAAATTTTTGTGACTGAGGCAACTGGAAGTGAAGATTTGGCAGATATAAGCAAAAGATTGAAAAATAAAGGATCGCTCTGGATATTTGGAAATGAAGCCAGAGGGCTAAGTGATGATGCTTTTAGAAGCATCTCCGCAACTTCTGTAAGCATCCCAATGTCTGGAGGTGCAGAAAGTCTGAATCTTGCGACTGCTGCCTCTGTTGTTATGTATGCCGTGGCGAACGCCTGAATCCACCGCGGCTGCGAGACGCATCGGTAGAATCTTCGGGTGTCTATAGCCCCAAATCAGATAGCTGATATCAAAAGCGCTGCCCTGTTAGCTATCGAGGGAGCCCAAGATTTGGATTCCTTGAAAAACGTAAAGATTGCCCATGTTGGTGATCGATCACCGATTGCCAAGGCAAACCAGATGCTTAGTCAGATTCCCATTGAGGAACGAGCCGCACTCGGAAAGTTAATCGGTTCTACAAGAGCCGACATTAATCAAGCTCATGATGATCGAGAACGGAAATTAAAGGCCGAACGTGATTCCATATCTTTAATAAAGGAACGTGTAGACGTCTCAATTTCACCAAGGCGAATTTCGCAAGGCGCACTCCATCCTTTGACTCAATTACGACATGAAATTGAAGACTTGTTCACAGGCATCGGATATGAGGTAGTTGAAGGCCCTGAACTTGAATCTGGGTGGTTGAATTTTGATGCACTCAACATTCCCGCCGATCATCCAGCAAGAACTATGCAGGACACATTTTTTATCGAGCCACTTCATTCCGACCTTGTTCTAAGAACTCAAACATCTCCAGTTCAAATTCGAACTATGCTGGAAAGAAAACCGCCAATATTTGTTATCTGCCCAGGAAGAACTTTTCGTTCCGATGCCCTGGATGCCACGCATTCACCAGTATTTAATCAAGTGGAAGGTCTTGTCGTTGATAAAGGCATAACTATGGCCGATTTGAAAGGAACTCTCTCGCTATTCGCAGAACGAATTTTCGGCGAAAACGTAAAGACGCGGATACGCCCATCATATTTTCCATTTACCGAGCCGAGCGCAGAAGTTGATTTCTTTTATAACGGCAGATGGATTGAGTGGGGCGGCTGCGGCATGGTAAACCCAAAGGTCTTAAGAGTTTGCGGAATTGATCCAGATACTTACTCTGGCTTCGCTTTTGGAATGGGATTGGAACGAACTCTCATGGTTCGTCACGGAATAACTGATATGCATGACATCGTCGAGGGCGATGTTCGATTCTCGCGCGGTTTTGGAAGTGGAATTCGATGAAACTTCCACTTTCGTGGCTATCCGATTTCGTCACTTTCCCAAAAAATATATCTACAGAAAAGATTGCGGAAGCATTTGTAAAAGTCGGCTTTGAGGTTGAAGGCATAATCGAACCGGGCAGCAGAATCAAAGGACCGATCAAAGTCGCAACCGTTCTATCCATAAAAGAACTTACGGAGCATAAAAAACCAATTCGTTATGTAGGACTCGATGCCGGCGAGAAGAAAACTAGATTTGTAATTTGCGGTGCTACAAATTTCAAGGTCGGAGATAAGGTAGTCGTAGCGATTCCCGGCGCAATTCTGCCAGGCGACTTTCGCATCAGTGCTCGTGAAACTTATGGCCACTTAAGTGATGGCATGATTTGTTCAGGGAGAGAACTTGGAATTAGCGAAGACCACGCCGGAATCATCGTTTTAGATTCCAGCAATAAAGCTAAGAATGGCAGTGATGCACTTACGGCCCTCGGAGCCGACGATCCGATATTTGATATCGCCGTAAACCCAGATAGAGGTTACGCGATGTCAATAAGGGGAGCTGCTAGAGAGCTAGCAATGGCGCTGAATTTGAAATTTACCGATATCGATCGAAAAGCGATTATCGGGAAAATTCAGCGAATGAAGAAACCTGGAAAAACTGTTCCAGTCGCAATTCTAGATAAAAAAGCTGCCGATTTAATTTATCTGCGAACTCTCTCCGGATTCAATCCGCTTTCAAAAACACCCGACTGGATGGCTCGCAGGATCGCGCAAGCCGGAATGCGTTCTATTTCTCTGGCAGTTGATGTGACTAATTACGTAATGTTGGAGATAGGCCAGCCGCTACATGCCTTTGACGCCGCAAAAATCGAAGGTCGACTTCAAGTTCAAAGAGCAGGAAAGCATAAATCTTTGACAACGCTTGACGGAGAAAAGAGAAAATTAACGTCTGAAGATATTCTCATCGCCGACTCAAAAAAGCCACTCGCGCTCGGTGGAACAATGGGCGGCCTTGAGAGTGAAGTTTCGGAGAAGACAACGCGATTAGCGATTGAAGCTGCACATTTCATCTCAGAAAGCATTGCGCGCCAATCTAGAAGTCATCAGTTATCCACTGAGGCATCAAGACGTTTTGAACGAGGCGTTGACCCAGCTCTTGCGGAACTGGCCTCTGCTCGGGCTGTCGAACTTTTGCTTAAATACGGAGGTGCGAGTTATCACGGGTTCTCTACCCAGGGATCTCTGCCGCCAAATAAGAAAGTGGTAATCAGGCCAGAACAAGTTTCTATCCTCATCGGCGCGAACTACACTCCAACTGAGATAACTAAGGCTTTGAGTGGAATCGGCTGTCAGATTAAACGATCTACGAAATTATGGACCGTAACTCCACCAACTTGGCGACCGGATATCGGGCACATTTCCGATATCGCCGAAGAAGTCGCGCGTTACTATGGCTACGATCGAATTCCGAATACTCTGCCAACCCCTCCAAAAGCAAGTCAACAAAAATCTGGAATTAGCTTCTTGTCAGCAAGACGTAGAGCGATCTCACTCGCCATGGCAGCAAGGGGTTTTGTCGAAGTTCAGAATTTTCCCTTTACAAACAGAGAAGAAATGAATCTCTTTGCTTTCACCGGTGATCGAGCAAAAGCCTTTACAATTTCAAATCCAATCTCTGACGAATTTCCGTTACTCAGAACTCACCTATCTCCAGGACTTCTGAAGTCCGCAGTTCGTAATTTGTCGCGCGGAGAAAAATCAGTAGCGCTTTTCGAAACAGGTTTGATTTTTAGAAATTTACGAGAGTTGACTCCTAAGAAGCGAATCTCGACGCTAAAGAAACCAACAGCTGCTGAAATACATAGTATTTATGAAGGCGTCCCTTATCAGTCGCTTCATTTAGCTGCGGTCGTTGCAGGAGAAATCGAGAATTCTGGATGGTGGGGTAATGGTCGAATAGCTGGTTGGGAAGATGCAGTAGAGATAACTTCAACACTTTTGCGCGATCTCGTATCTGAATTTGAAATAGCCTCGGTTGATTTGGCGCCGTGGCATCCGGGACGTTGCGCTGAGTTTAGGGTTGCGGGTAAACCCGTAGCGCATGCTGGCGAAGTGCATCCCCGAATTACTTCTGAACT
>JACCDJ011079860.1_pt1 | contig 20819 bp, 14 predicted proteins | sample 7444481 | NCBI WGS metagenome assembly JACCDJ01 (sample SAMN15323435, study PRJNA562643) | freshwater metagenome | isolation source: river surface water | place: USA:Blue River Watershed | collected 2017-08-15 | reverse complement strand
CAATGAAGTTGCAGATCGTAAGAATCCCTCTTTATCAGCATCTAAAATTGCAACCAAGGAAACTTCTGGTAGATCTAATCCTTCTCTAAGAAGATTTATTCCTATCAAGACATCGTATTCGCCAGTTCGTAGTTCTCGAAGTAATTCAACTCTTCGCAAAGTATCAACTTCAGAATGCAAATATCTAACTTTGACACCCATCTCTAGCATGTAATCGGTTAAGTCTTCAGACATTTTTTTTGTTAAAGTTGTTACTAGTACTCTTTCATTCTTCTCTGCTCTAATTCGGATTTCTTCAACCAGATCATCAATTTGACCTTTAATTGGTTTTAGGACAATTTTTGGGTCAACCAAACCAGTAGGTCTGATCACTTGCTCAACAACATCATTGTTTGTTCTTTCAAGTTCATATTTGCCTGGAGTGGCTGATAAGTAAACTTTTTGGCCGCATCTTTCTAAAAACTCAGCAAATTTCAGTGGGCGATTGTCCATTGCACTTGGTAACCGAAATCCATGTTCTACTAGAGTGCGTTTTCTTGCCGCATCACCCTCATGCATAGCTCCTATCTGAGGAACAGTTACGTGAGACTCATCAATAACTACTAGGAAATCTTCTGGGAAGTAATCAAGCAAACAATTAGGTGCCGATCCCTCTGCTCGGCCATCAAGATGCCTTGAATAGTTCTCGATCCCTGAGCAGAAACCAAGTTGTTTCATCATCTCAATATCAAAGGTGGTTCGCATTTTTATTCGCTGAGCTTCAAGCAATTTTCCTGACCGCTCAAACTCATCTACCCGCTTTTCCAGTTCAGATTCAATTTCCTTAATCGCTCTCTCCATGGTTTCTGGACCTGCTGCGTAATGAGTTGCTGGGAAGACATACATCTCAGTTTCATCACGAATAATTTCTCCAGTTAATGGATGCAGAGTCATAATCTTCTCAATTTCATCGCCAAACATTTCAATTCTTAAGGCTAACTCTTCATACATGGGAATGATCTCGATCGTATCTCCGCGCACACGGAATGTTCCTCTTTCAAATGCCATGTCATTTCTTTTGTATTGAATATCAACAAATTTTCTAAGCAGAGTATTTCGATCAATGGAGTCTCCAATTTTTAATTTAACCATTCGATCTATGTATTCCTGTGGAGTCCCCAAGCCGTATATACATGAAACTGTTGCAACCACAATTACATCGCGCCTAGTCAGTAGCGAATTTGTAGCAGAGTGTCGCAATCTTTCTACTTCATCGTTTACAGATGAGTCTTTTTCAATGAATGTATCTGTTTGCGGAACGTAGGCTTCTGGTTGATAGTAGTCATAATATGAGACGAAGTATTCAACCGCGTTATTCGGCAGTAGCTCCTTAAATTCATTTGCCAACTGGGCAGCTAATGTTTTATTGGGAGCGATTACTAAAGTTGGTCTTTGAACTTGTTCTATCAACCAAGCTGTCGTTGCAGATTTACCAGTTCCGGTTGCGCCTAGCAGAACTACATCTTGTTCACCTTTTGCTAAACGTGATACCAGTTCGGCAATTGCGGTTGGCTGATCACCGGCAGGAACATAATCACTGATTACTTGAAAAGGTTCAACTTTGCGAGTTAGGTCGGAGATTGGCCGCATTATTTTCTCTTTAGCTTGAACTGAAGCTGCTCCCATATTTTCTCAACCTGCGCCAATAACTCTGTTTCGCCTTCATTGTTTTTAATTATTGAATCAGCAATCTTCTCTCGTTCTAAGTCACTGGCCTGTGATTTCATTCGATTTTGGATTTGCTCCCTGGTATACCCCTTAGCTAAAAGCCGTTCGATTCGCTTGTCTTCTGAAGTTGATACGGTGATTACATGGTCAAAGTTGTACTCATACTTGGACTCAACCAATAACGGAATCTGGTTTATCACGATCGCTTGATCACCTGATTTTGAAACGATATCAGAAAAAGCTTTGCGAATTAAGGGGTGAGTGATTTGCTCAAGATCTTTTCGCTTTGCAGGATCTTTAAAAATAATCTCAGCCAGCGAAGATCTATTTATTTCACCATTTTTTAGAATTTCATCCCCAAATAAAGTAACTATTTGTTCAAACCCCAAACTTCCTCTTTCGACCACCTCGCGAGCAAGTTGATCAGAATCCACAACAACCGCACCTAACTGCTGGAACAACTCACCCACAGTTGATTTACCAGATCCAATACCCCCGGTTAAAGCGACGATTAACATAAGTTAAACCCTACACAATAAAAAAATGGCCCCAGTTTTCTGGGGCCATAGTTAATGATGATTACTCCGCAACTGGAGCGGCTGCATCAGCGGCCTTAGCCTCAGCCTTCTGTTTTTTGTGAGCCATAAAGCGTGACTGGGCTTCTGCGTATTGACGCTCCCACTCTTCACGTTGGCTTTCAAAACCTGGTTTCCATTCCTGAGTTTCAGGATCAAAACCTTCTGGATAGATAAAGTTTCCTGCTGCATCATAACGAGCTGGCATTCCGTATTGAGTTGGATCAAACGCCTCAATTTCAACCTCTTGGCCTTCGTTAGCTTGCTTCAAAGATAAAGAGATACGGCGACGCTCTAAATCAATATCAATAATTTTTACAAACAACTTGTCTCCAACCTGAACAACTTGCTCAGGAATTTCGACATGTCTTTCTGCTAACTCGGAGATATGTACTAAACCTTCAATACCTTCAAAAACTTTGATAAATGCACCGAATGGAACCAACTTAGTAACTTCACCAGGAACTACCTGATTAATTGTGTGAGTTCTAGCGAATGCTTGCCATGGATCTTCTTGAGTAGCCTTCAAAGAAAGAGATACGCGCTCTCTCTCAAAATCTACTTCAAGTACTTCAACGGTAACTTCATCGCCAACCTCTACAACCTCTGATGGATGGTCTATATGTTTCCATGAAAGTTCAGATACGTGAACTAAGCCATCTACTCCGCCAAGATCAACGAAAGCACCAAAATTAACAATTGATGAAATCACACCAGAACGTACCTGGCCTTTTTGAAGTTGATTTAGGAATGTTGTTCTAGAAGCTGATTGAGATTGTTCTAGGAAAGCTCGGCGAGATAAAACCACGTTATTACGGTTTTTATCTAATTCAATAATTCTGCACTCAACTTGTTGGCCGATATATGGAGTGAGATCTCTGACTCGTCTCATTTCTACCAAAGATGCAGGCAAGAAACCACGAAGACCGATATCTACAATTAATCCGCCCTTAACAACTTCAATGACAGTTCCGGTAACAACTTCATCTCGCTCTTTCTTACCTTCAACATCGCCCCATGCTTGTTCATATTGGGCGCGCTTCTTGGAAAGAATTAAGCGACCTTCTTTATCTTCTTTTTGGAGAACTAAAGCTTCTACGCGGTCTCCTACTTTTACTAATTCGCTTGGGTCAACATCATGTCGGATTGATAATTCACGAGATGGAATAACGCCTTCAGTTTTATAACCAATATCGAGTAATACTTCTTCGCGGTCAATTTGAACTACTATTCCAGAGACTAGATCACCATCATTAAAATTCTTGATTGTGCCTTCGATAGCGGCTAAGAAATCTTCTGCAGATCCAACATCATTTACGGCAATTTGAGAGGGTGTCATTAGGTAGGTGTACTCCGGGTAAAACAACTAGTAGGGACAGGGACGGGCAAGAATACTTTCGAACGTAGTCAAGGGTCAAACCGGTAGGGTCTAGAATGATTTAATGAGTAGGTATTCGCAGGTTCTTTCCAATAAATCCGGACAATACCTGTTGATTAGCTCATTTCCGGCTCGTTTGGCCTATGGGATGATCTCACTGAGCATATTTTTTAAGGTTCAACAAGAAACTGGATCAATTGCTGCTGCAGGGTTAGCAACTGGAATAAATGGTGTCGCTGGCGCAACAACCGCCGGTCTGCGAGGAAGTTTAATAGATAAATACGGGATGAAAGTTCCACTTAGATTTTTTGCTCCTACTTACGCACTTTTAATTTTACTATTTTCTAGTGGAACTTCTAAAACTCAGCTGATAGTTTTTGCAGGAATTCTGGGACTTTCAGCCCCGCCAATAAATTTATCAATCAGGCCACTTTGGAAAGTAACAGTCACAAGAGAACAAATTAGAACTGCTTATGCTATAGATACGGCGGTCATGAATTCAGTTGGTGTATTCGGACCCTTACTTGCGACCACATTATCCTTGTCTAAAACTCCTGAATTAGCATTACAAATCTGTTCAGGGCTTATTTGTATTGGAGGTCTGGCTCTTTCTAAATCTCCACAACTAAAAAGGTGGAAGCCCGAGCCTAAAACCTCGACAGATCTAGCAGTATGGAGAACTCCCGCAATGCAACTTCTTATGATTGAGGGTGCCTTCATTGGATTGGGATGGGGCGCATTTGATATTGCCATACCTGCATTCACAACGTTAGAAAACATTCCCCATCGAACTGGGTTTATTTTTGCGATTATGGCAATTGGAAATGTAATCGGAGGTCTGGTAGCTGGTATGGTTTCAAGGAAGACATCATCTTTTGCAGCTTTCAAGCGAATTTATTTTTATTGGTTCATTTTTTCACTGCCACTTGCATTCACTTATCCAAATTGGTCAATGATGCTAGTCACTGCGATTATGAGCTTAATGGCAGGAGGATTGCAAGTTTTCTATTTGGAAATTAGTGAAGCTGTTCGACCAAAAGGAACAGCAGTTGCAGCTCTTGGTTGGCTCTGGACAGTTGAAGGAACCTTTGCATCACTTGGTACTGCTTTGGGTGGTTACATATCAGAGCATTTCTCACCTAGATATTGTCTAGCGCTAACCACAATATGCGTTGGAATTGGATATTTGATAATGAGAAGAGGCGCTAATTTGTTAAAATCTGCTGACAGAATCCCAACAGAAAATGAGGATACTGAAGCTTGGGAAGCAAATTTAGACACTAACAAATAGTTAATGAGCCGCTAAATCCCAGCTTTTTCCAATTCCGATATTGACGTCAAGTGGAACTTTAAGTTTATAGGCATTAGACATTTCTTCTTTAACTAATGCTGATAACAGATCTTTTTCACCTGGCGAAACTTCTAGAATTAGCTCATCATGAACTTGTAGAAGTAACCGAGATTTAAGATTTGTCTTCTTGATTTGAATATCGACATTTAACATTGCAATCTTGATTATGTCTGCCGCAGATCCCTGTATTGGTGCATTCAATGCAGCTCGTTCAGCAATATCTCTTCTTTGCCTATTCTCGTGGTTTAGATCAGATAAATACCTTTTTCTACCCAATATAGTTTCTGTGTATCCCTTCTCGCGAGCCTCGATAACCACTGTTTTCAAATAATCCCGGATGCCTCCGAATCGTTCGAAATATTTACTCATAAGTTCACTGGCAGAATTTGGATCAATATCTAGTTGTTGAGCCAAACCAAATGAAGATAATCCATAAGCCAATCCGTATGACATTGCTTTTATTGTTCGACGCATTTCAGCATCAACTTTGTTCTTTTCAACACCAAAAACTTGAGAAGCTACAGTTGAATGTAAATCCTCCCCTAATTCGAAGGCAGATATAAGCCCTTTATCTTCGGAAAGATGAGCCATAATTCTCATCTCAATTTGGGAATAATCAGCAGTCATAAGTTCAGTAAATGGCTTAAGTGGGATAAAGCAGTCTCGAATACTCCTTCCTTCATCTGTACGAACCGGAATATTCTGCAAATTAGGTTCGGTAGAAGACAAACGTCCAGTTGCTGCAACAGTTTGCTGAAAGTTGGTGTGAATTCGTCCGTTCGCATCCGTTGCGACGATTAATCCATCAATAGTTGTGAGTAATTTACTTGTTTCCCTAATCCTTAAAAGATGTTTCAGCAAAGGGTGCTTGGTTTTAGCCAGCAACCATTCTAAGCTTTCAGCATCAGTTGTAAAACCTGTTTTAATTTTTTTGGTTTTTGGAAGTTTTAGCTCATCAAATAAAACTGCTTGTAATTGCTTAGGAGAATTAACATTAAATTCATGCCCGGCCTCTTTAAACGCGCATTGCGTTTCGTGGGCTACAATCTCAGAAAAATGATTTGATAACTCTGATAATTTTCTCTCATCAACTCCGATACCAATCTCCTCCATCGCCGCCAATAGCACCAGCGTGGGTTGCTCGAGATCAACATAAAGTGAAGACATCCCCTTTGATTCTATTTCAGATTGCAATATGGATTGAATTTGTAAAATCCATGCAGAACTCAATGGTTCAAAATCCGAGAATAAATCTGTGGAATTAGAATTGATGCCCAATAATCTTTCGGACAACTCAAACAGCCCTATATTTCTACTTCCTGGGTTTACTAAATATGCCAGCAATTCAACATCTGCTTTTAAACCCTGCATTCCCAGAATTTTGATTGCAGGTTTAGCTCCATGTACATACTTTGATAGATTTTTGTTCTCAATCCATTTTCCAATTTTCTCTGACTTAACCAATATAACTTCTTTTGCTGAGAGCGCCACTGAATACTCTTGTAACTTGTTTTCAAGAAAGTGAAACGAAACTGCTATTGGAAGGTTATGATTTGAAAGTAAATTATCTAACTCTTCTGATTTTAACTCTCTAATCTGTATTGGCTCTTCTTTGATCTCTAACTTCCCTTTTTGTGGCAAGGATTTGATTCTCTCGCGAAGTGCTTTGATCTCTAATTTCTCAAAAAACTTACCAATCAAATCTGCATTAAATCCATCCCAATTAAGATCTGGTATGTCTGCAGAAAGTTGAAGATCATCCAATAAATGAGTCAGTTCTCGATTCAATTTTATTGCATCAATATTTGCCCGCAGCGAATCCCCTACTTTGCCTGAGATCTCACCTGCATGCTCAAAAAGTTTAGTTAATGAACCGTAATCGGCAATCCACTTGGTCGCAGTTTTTTCACCAACACCTGGAACTGAGGGCAGGTTATCGCTGGGGTCCCCTCGCAATGCTGCGAAATCTGGATACTGAGTTGGAGTAAGCCCATATTTTTCAAAGATTGAATCTGGCGTCATTCGTGACATTTCTGTCACGCCCTTTTTGGGATACAAAACTGTTGTTTGACTATTCACTAACTGGAAGGAATCGCGATCTCCAGTGCAAATCAAAACCTGAAAACCTTGAGCCTCTGCTTTCTTCGCGAAAGTGGCAATAATGTCATCGGCCTCATAACCTGGTAGTTCAAAATGCTTTATTGCAAAACAATCGACCATTTCATTGATATGAGACATTTGAGATCTAAACTCATCTGGCGTGCTTGCTCGATTCGCTTTGTATTCAGGAAATTTCTCACTACGAAACGTTTTACGAGATACGTCAAAAGCTATGGCAATGTGAGTTGGTTTTTCTTCCTTAATTAGATTTATGAGCATAGAAGCGAAACCATAAATTGCATTTGTTGGCTGTCCCCCTGAGGTTTTAAAATTATCAACTGGCAGGGCAAAAAATGCCCGATACGCCATGGAATGACCATCAATTAGCAATAAACGCTTTGTCGTATCACTCATATTGGGATTCTAATTGCCCAACAGGTTAAACTTCAGAACATGAGCGATTATTTGGAGATTATTCGACAGCGAGGTTCTGGTGCCTTAGATAAGAAGATGGGCATTGAAATAATTGAAGCCTCACCGAGCAGATTAGTTGGAACTATGCCGGTTGAAGGCAATACCCAACCTATTGGCCTGTTGCATGGTGGTGCCAATGTAGTTCTAGCCGAGAGTTTAGGTTCGATTGGAACTCAACTGCATGCCGGCCCAAATCGAAGAATTGTTGGGGTCGATATAAATGCAACTCACCACAAATCTGCTACTTCAGGGATTGTTACAGCTGTTGCAACGGCGGTTACCCTAGGAAAGACTCTCTGCTGTTATGAAGTTGAAATTACGAATGACAAAGGCGAGCGAACCTGCAGCGCAAGAATAACCTGCCTAATTCTGGCAGAGCGGTAATCAGCGATCCGGTGCTGACTCCGGCGATATAACGGCTTGGGCGACCTGTTTCATTGAAATTCTTCTATCCATTGCAGTTTTCTGGATCCAGTTAAAACTTTCAGGTTCAGATAAATTCATTGCTTTCATGAGAATACCTTTTGCGCGATCAATAATCTTTCGAGTTTCCAATCTATCGTATAAATCTGCAACCTCTGATTCAAGAGATTTCATTTGTCTATGTCTGCTTATAGCAATTTCTATTGCAGGTAAAAGATCATTAATCGAGAAAGGCTTCACAACATATGCCATTACCCCAGCATCGCGCGCTCTTTCAATTAGGTCCCTTTGACTAAACGCTGTGAGCATCAATACTGGAGCGATCGAAATTATTTGTTCAGCTGCAGTAATACCATCCATTTCTGGCATTTTCACATCCAAAATTGCAAGATCAGGTTTATGCAGCTTTGCTAACTCAACTGCAACTGCTCCATTTTCAGCTTGCGCAACAACCTCATACCCAGATTCAGTTAACATCTCCACTAAATCTAAGCGAATAATTGTTTCATCCTCGGCAACTAAGATGCGCAATTTCTCTGCTTTGCTAGTCATGTGCCTCGAGTCGGATTCGAACCGACACTATACGGTTTTTGAGACCGTCCTCTCTACCGTTGGAGTACCGAGGCGGAAGAGGTAAGTAGTTTATAGTGGAAAGGTTTTATTACTAAATTACTTGCGATAAGCGGGGGCAACCCCAGACACAGCATCACCAATTTTGTGTACACGCATTGCGTTGATTGATCCAGGAATTCCAGGTGGTGAACCGGCAACTATCAATACCAAATCACCAATATTTACACGTTTTGAATTAATTAAAATTGTGTCAACTTGCATAACCATTTCATCGGTGTGGTTGACGACGGAAGTCAACATGGACTCCACTCCCCAGGATAGGGCCAAGCGATTGTATGTGCCGGTATCTGGAGTTAGTGCAAGCATCGGAATTGGGGAACGCAATCTAGACATTCTTCTTGCGGAATCACCACTTTGAGTGAATGCGACTAAATACTTAGCTCCAACTGTAAGTCCTACCTCTGTTGCAGCCTTTGTAATTGCTCCACCTTTAGTAGCAGGTGAATGTTTCAGTGGTGGAATTTGATCAAGTGCAATCTCTTCAGTTCTCTCAATTATTCTTGCCATAATTTTTACCGATTCAATGGGAAAATCTCCGACACTTGTTTCACCTGAAAGCATCAAGGCATCAGCACCGTCTAAAACAGCATTTGCGCAATCTGTCGCTTCTGCTCGAGTTGGTTGTGAATTGCTAATCATTGAGTCCAACATCTGGGTCGCAACAATTACAGGTTTTGCAGACTCTCTTGCCAAAGTTATGCAGCGTTTTTGCACCATTGGTACATCTTCAATTGGAAGCTCAACACCCAAATCACCTCGCGCAACCATAATTCCGTCGAAGGCGTCAACTATCTCTTGAAGATTCTCAACCGCCTGCGGTTTTTCAATCTTGGCAATAATCGGAAGCCGAACACCAATTTCATCCATTACTTTATGAACATCGTTGACATCTTTTGCGTTTCTAACAAATGACAAAGCAATGAAATCAACTCCGGCTTTTAAAGCCCACTTTAGATCTGCAACATCTTTCTCAGACATAGCGGGTACAGAGACGGCAACTCCTGGCAAGTTGATACCTTTGTTATTACTTACCGCACCTGGTTGAATAACTTTGGTAACAACATCATTTCCTTTAACTTCAACAACCTGTACCGTAACTTTTCCATCATCAATCATGATTTTATCTCCGGTACGGCAATCCCCAGGTAAACCTTTGTAAGTTGTACTGACTCTTTCCTTAGTACCTTCAATTTCATCTGTGGTGATAACAAATACATCGCCTCTGGCCAGATCATGAGGTCCGTTTTTGAATTTTCCTAGCCGTATTTTTGGCCCCTGCAAATCCACTAAAACTGCAATAGCTTTGTTTGATTTCTTAGCAACCGCGCGCACATTATCTAAGCGAACTTGATGCTCTGCGTGAGCACCATGCGATAAATTCAATCGCGCCATATTCATGCCAGCATCGATCAATTCTGTAATCTTTTCAATCGATTCTACGGCTGGGCCGATTGTGCAGACTATCTTCGCGCGACGCATGATAAAAACCCTAAACCATCAGAGGGCGCGCGGTCGGTTCAATTGGAAAAGGCAACTGCGTGTTTCCAGTCAGGTATTTATCAACGCATGAAGCCGCGCTTCGACCTTCCGCAATCGCCCAAACAATTAGAGATTGGCCACGTCCTGCATCACCGCAGACAAAAACTCCCTCGGCTGAAGTGGCATAGCTTTCATCCCGAGTAATATTTCCTCGCTCATCCAGACCAACTTCAAGCTGAGTTAAAAGTTCTGTTTTTTCTGGGCCTGTAAAACCAAGTGCAAGAAATACTAGATCTGCTGGAATAATTTTCTCACTACCGGCAACTGCTTCAAATTTTCCATCATTAAATTTAGTTTCTATTAGTTTTATTCCAGTTAAATTACCTTCGTTGTCTTTTAAAAATTCCTGAGTTGAAACGGAGTAAACCCGCTCCCCTGCCTCTTCATGAGCACTACTAACTCGATAAATCATCGGATAAGTTGGCCATGGTTGATTTCCTGGACGTTCTTGAGTAGGGCGAGGCATAATCTCAATCTGCGTAACCGATTTTGCTCCCTGGCGAATTGCAGTACCAAGACAATCTGCTCCGGTATCACCGCCACCCAAGATCACTACATTTTTTCCAGCAGCATTTATCTCTGGAGAAACCTCTAATTCACCTAAAGCTTGTTTGTTACCCCATGGTAAATACTCCATGGCTTGATAGATGCCTTTGGCATCACGACCTGGAACATTTAAATCGCGCCAATTGGTGGCTCCTATCGCCAATACCACTGCATCATATTTACTTCGTAAAGCTGATCCTGTTATATCTTTTCCGACATTTACATTGGTTCTAAATCTTGTTCCCTCTTGCTCCATCTGATAAAGACGTCGATCTACAATAGATTTTTCCATTTTAAACTCAGGGATTCCATAACGTAGTAATCCTCCGATTTTGTCCGCACGCTCATAAACTGCCACTGTATGACCTGCTCTAGTTAACTGCTGCGCAGCTGCTAAACCTGCTGGGCCAGAGCCAATTACCGCCACTGTTTTGCCTGTTAAGCGATCTGGAATTAGTGGAACGATTCTTTTTTCTAGAAACGCTTCTTCAATAGTTCGCAATTCAACTTGTTTAATTGTCACTGCTTCAGCATTGATTGCAACCACACATGCTGTCTCGCAAGGTGCAGGACACAATCTCCCAGTGAACTCTGGAAAATTGTTGGTTGCATGCAATCGATCTATTGCTTCCGGTTTTTCTCCCCGCCAGATTAAATCGTTCCACTCCGGAATCAAATTCCCTAGCGGACAACCTTGGTGACAAAATGGAATTCCACAATCCATGCAGCGGCCAGCCTGTTTTTGAAGGTGAGAAAATTCCTGTTCTTGGTAAACCTCTTTCCAGTCCTTAATCCTCACATCGACTGGACGTCGTTTTGGAAGCTCACGTGGAGTATTGATAAAGCCTTTTGGATCAGCCATTGATCGCCTCCATGACTGCGCTCTCGACTGGCAAACCTTCTCGCTGCGCTTTCGCCATAACTTCCATTACGCGAGCGTAATCCCTTGGCATAATTAAGGTGATTCGATTTTTACTTCTATCCCAATCCTTAAGTAGTTCGTTTGCTACACGGGAACCAGTTTCAGTAAAGAATTTTGAAATGCTTGTTTTGACAAAATCTTCGTAGTTATTTGGCAGAGTAAGTAAATCAACCATCTCAGTATTTACCAGGGCAGGATCTAAATCTAAAACAAATGCCATTCCACCCGACATTCCTGCAGCAAAATTCCGACCGGTTTTACCAAGCACAAGTACTGTTCCTCCAGTCATATATTCACATCCATGATCGCCAACACCTTCAACAACTGCATGGGCTCCAGAATTTCTGACACAAAATCTTTCTCCAACTTTTCCACTAATCAATAACTCACCAGATGTAGCCCCATACCCAATTACATTGCCGGCAATGACGTTTTCTCCTGAAGCAAAAACGGCTCGCTCATCCGGGCGGATAATCACTCTTCCACCTGACAAACCTTTACCAACATAATCATTGCTATCACCATAAAGTCTTAAAGTTAATCCTGACGGAATAAAGGCTCCAAAAGATTGTCCAGCAGATCCATGAAAAGTTACATCAATAGTGTCCGTTGGCAATCCAGCACCGCCAAATTTTCTAGTAATTTCAGTACCAAGCATCGTTCCAACAGTTCTATTAACATTTCTAACTGGCATCTCAATTCTTACCGCTTTAGAGCTTTCAAGGGCTTCTTTTGCCAGAGAAATTAACTCATTATCTAAAGCATCTACTAGCCCGTGGTTTTGCGTTGTGGTATTTCTGCGAGCTGATCCGTTTGCTGGGGCAGTCAAAATTGGAGCTAAGTCCAAGCCGTTGGCCTTCCAATGACTTACTGCCGCATTGGTATCTAGTAATTCAACTTGGCCAATAGCATCTTCAAGTTTTTTGAATCCAAGTTGCGCTAATAATTCTCTTACCTCTTCAGCAATATACTCAAAGAAAGTTTCCACAAACTCTGGTTTACCGTTGAATTTCTTGCGCAGCTCTGGGTTCTGAGTTGCTACCCCGACTGGACAAGTATCTAAATGACAGACCCGCATCATTACACAGCCAGATACAACTAGTGGCGCGGTTGCAAAACCAAACTCTTCAGCACCTAGTAAAGCTGCAATCAAAACATCTCGGCCAGTTTTCATTTGACCATCAACTTGTAGAACTATTCGATCTCGAAGGCCATTAAGCATCAAAGTTTGTTGTGTTTCAGCAAGTCCTAATTCCCACGGTGCGCCTGCGTGTTTTAAAGAGGTTAATGGCGAAGCACCTGTTCCACCATCATGGCCTGAAATTAAAACAACATCTGCATGCGCTTTGCTAACTCCAGCTGCGACAGTTCCAACACCTACCTCAGCAACTAATTTGACGTGAATCCGCGCTTGATCATTTGCATTTTTTAGATCATGAATCAACTGGGCTAAATCTTCAATCGAGTAGATATCGTGGTGCGGTGGTGGTGAAATTAATCCAACACCAGGTGTTGAGTACCTAACTTTTGCAATCCACGGATAAACCTTATTTCCAGGCAGTTGTCCACCCTCGCCAGGTTTTGCACCCTGAGCCATTTTGATTTGAATATCATCGGCGTTAACAAGGTATTCACTTGTAACACCAAATCTTCCGCTTGCAACTTGCTTGATTGCTGAACGTCGCAAATCCCCATTTTGATCAACAATATTTCGGGCAGGGTCTTCTCCGCCCTCTCCGGTATTGGATTTTCCACCAATTCGATTCATCGCAATGGCTAAAGTTTCATGAGCCTCTTGCGAGATAGATCCGTAAGACATCGCCCCGGTTGCAAATCTTTTTAAAATTTCAGAGACTGGTTCAACTTCATCGATAGAAATTGGCGTTCTTACGCCTTGCTTCAAGGTTAATAAACCTCGCAATGTCATTAGTCGTTTGGATTGGTCATCAACTCTCGTTGTATACCTTTTGAATACATCAAAACGCTTAGATCTAGTTGCATGTTGAAGTGTAAATACTGTTTCTGGATCGAAAAGGTGTGGTTCACCCTCTCGTCGCCATTGATACTCCCCACCGATTTGCAATTTCTTAGAACCTGGAATCCCACCCCCCGGTGGATAGGCAATGTGATGGCGTTTAATGGTTTCTTGCGCAATGATTTCAATTCCAACGCCACCAAGTCGTGAAGTAGTGCCTACAAAATACTCTTCGATCACTTCAGTAGATAGACCAATAGCTTCAAAAATTTGTGCACCCGTGTATGAGGCGATGGTCGATACACCCATTTTTGACATAACTTTTAAAACACCTTTGCCCAAGGATTTAATTAAATTTCGGACAGCCTTCTCAGGGGTAATTCCTGTAATTACTCCTTGTCGGACCAAATCTTCGGCGCTTTCCATAGCAAGATATGGATTGACCGCAGCAGCACCAAATCCAATTAATAATGCAACATGGTGAACTTCGCGAACTTCACCACTTTCAACAACTAAACCAACCTTTGTTCGAGACTTCTCTCTTATCAGATGATGGTGTACTGCGGAGGTAAGTAGTAGAGATGGAATTGGTGCATTTTCAGCATCACCATCGCGGTCTGACAAAACTATTATTCGAGCTCCGTTGTTGATGGCATTTGATACCTCTTGCCTAATTTGATCAAGACGAGCGACTAGAGATCTACCACCCCCTGCAATTGGGAACAAACCCCGAACAACATGGGAGGCGAATCCAGGCTGGTCACCATCGGCATTAACGTGAATTATTTTTGCTAGCTCATCATTATCAATTACCGGAAATTGAAGAGAAATTTGTCTACATGAAGCAGGTCCAGGCTCAAGCAAATTATGCTCTGGTCCAATTGAACCTCCTAGTGAAGTGACAAGCTCTTCACGAATTGCATCCAATGGAGGATTAGTTACTTGAGCAAAGAGCTGAGCGAAGTAATCAAATAGCAGTCTTGGTTTCTCTGATAGTGCCGCGATTGGCGTATCAGTACCCATTGAACCTAATGGTTCTGCACCATTTTTGGCCATTGGAGTGATGATCAATCTTATTTCTTCTTCGGTATATCCAAAGGCTCTTTGTCTTCTAACAACTGAAGAGTGCGGATAAACAATATGCTCACGTGCCGGTAATTCACTTAACTTCACTAAACCAGCATGTAGCCAATCTGAATAAGGTTTGGCAGTAGCTAAATCTTGCTTTATCTCCTCATCTTCAATAATTCTTCCTTGTTCAACATCGACTAAAAACATCTTGCCCGGCTGCAATCTACCTTTACGAATAATTGATTCAGGTTTAAAATTTAAAACTCCAACTTCGCTGGCTAGTACAACTAAGCCTTCATCAGTTACCCAAAATCTAGAAGGACGCAAACCATTGCGATCTAAAACGGCACCTATTTGAGTTCCATTTGTAAAAGTTACACATGCAGGTCCATCCCATGGCTCCATAAGTGCTGCGTGAAAAGCATAAAAATCTTTTAGCTCTTGGGGCATAGTTTTATGATTTTCCCAAGCCTCTGGAATCATCATTAATATTGAATGAGGCAAACTCCTTCCACCAAGATAAAGCAATTCAAGTACTTCATCAAAAGAAGCAGAATCACTTCCAGAGTTGTTTATTATTGGAAATAAACGTTTCAAATCACCTGGTATCAGATCACTTTCCAACAAAGTTTCTCGAGCACGCATCCAATTTCGATTGCCCTTAACTGTATTAATTTCTCCATTATGTGCGATATAGCGATATGGGTGTGCAAGTGGCCAAGAGGGAAATGTATTTGTTGAGAATCTTGAGTGCACTAAAGCTAATGAGGATTCAACTAATTGATCAGATAAATCTGGAAAAAACTCCTCTAGCTGTCCAGTTGTGAGCATGCCCTTATAAACAATGGTTTTTGAAGAAAGCGAAGGCACATAAATTGGAAGTAAATGCTCGATTCGCTTTCGTAAGCAAAACGCAAGTCGTTCTAATACAAGATCAACCTCATCCTTAAATCCGCAAATAAAGATTTGTTTGAATGTTGGCATCACAGATAGCGCAGTTTTGCCTATGGACTTTGTATTTACCGGTACATCTCTCCAACCTAGAATTTTTATGCCTTCTTCGGTCGCAATATTTCTAATTTGCTGGTCAATCTCCTCGCTCCAGTTTTCAATAAAGAAAATACCAGTTGCATAACTTCCCTGCATTGGTAAATCAAAATCAATAACTGAACGATAAAATTTATCTGGAATTTGAATTAATATCCCGGCGCCATCACCACTATCGGGTTCAGCACCTGAAGCGCCACGATGTTCCAAATTTCTCAAAGCAGTAAGTGCCAAACTAACAATTTCATGGCTTCTAATCTTTTTTAGGGTAGCCACCATTGCAACTCCGCATGCGTCATGTTCAAAATCAGGGTTGTATAACCCAACTGATTTTGGAGTGGCTGAAAAAACTGATTTGGAATCCAAGAAAAAGGTCGCTCCCGTTAAGGGTCGGGACGACAATGGCCCAACTACTTCAAACTACCTACAAATAGTAGCAGGGTGATCAAATTCCAGTAAGCCCTACCACCCATCCAATTCCAGCGGTAATCGCAACTCCAAGAGCCCCACCTAGAAAAATCCTGGCAATGGTTTTAGGTATCGGAGATGCTGCAATTTTTGCAGAGATAAACCCGGCAATTAGTAAACCTAGTGCGGTGAAAAATAGAATTAGCTGAATTTGATTCTTTGATGAAACTAATGCTCCCAGTAAAGGAACGATACCTCCGGCTGTAAATGCAATTGCAGAGGCAATTCCAGCTTGCACAGGTCTTGCCCTTGTATGATCAAAATGACCAAGTTCATCTCGAAGATGAGCCTCGAGTGGATCTTGTTTATGCATAGCACTTACAACTTGTTTTGCCAGATCCTCACTTAACCCACGCTTCATATAGATATCAACCAATTCAGCAAACTCGCCTTCAGGATCTGTTGCCAATTGTTTTATTTCAATTTCTCGATCTGATTTCTCAATATCATTTTGGGATTTAACAGAAACATACTCGCCCACCGCCATTGACATGGAACCGGCCGCTATACCGGCAAGTCCTGCAGTGATAAGAAATTCACTTTTATTTGCAGCAGCAATACCAATCATTAAACTGGCAGTCGAAACCAAACCATCATTTGAACCCAATACTGCCGCTCGAAGCCAACCCGCTCGATTTGCGCGGTGCTCCAAATTACGCATTTGGACTTCCTCTAAACCCATATAGAAATACTAACTTGCTTGAGCTTCTTTCCTCGTGCTGCCACGACGGAAGTTTCTATAAAGATACAAGGATGCGCTTAGCAGCACACATAAACTGACCCAGATATTTACTCGCAACCCAAATAAAGTGTTTGCTTCATCAATTCTTAGTGTCTCTATCCATAATCTCCCGCTGGTGTACCCGATTATATAAAGTACAAATACATCACCTGCGCTAGTGCATAACCTAGATATAAACCCTGGCATTCTTATCAATAGGAAGGCAATAAACAAGCACCAAAACAATTCATAGGCAAATGTCGGATGAAATGTTTTGAATTGTTCAAAACCAATAGGCCTATTAAATAAATCAATTTTCAATCCCCATGGCAAGTCTGTAGGTTTTCCAAACACCTCTTGATTGAAATAATTTCCAATACGTCCAATTGCTTGCGCAATGATCACACCCGGAGCCAAACTATCCAATAATTGCGCAAAAGTTAGCGATGTTTTATGAGTCTTGAAGTAAAGATACGCACCTAGCACTCCAAGTGATATCGCTCCCCAAATTCCAAGCCCACCCTTCCAAATTCGAAGCGCATCAACCGGGTTTCCAAATTCACCAAAGTATTGAGCTGGTGAAGTAATTACGTGATAAACACGCCCGCCAACAATTCCAAAAGGAATAGCCCAAATGGCAACCTCAAATACATCATCAGAATTTCCACCTAGTTTTTGGTATCTCTTACCACCCAACCAAACAGCAACTGCTATCCCTAAAATTATGCAAAGTGCATAAAAATGTATGGTCAGGGGACCAATCTCAAAAGCAGAACGGGATGGACTAGGAATCAATTGTTGGACCTTTGTTAAGAAATATTACTTAACGCCAGCCGCCTCAAGTGCTGCCTTGAAATTTGCTGGATCTCCATACTGTGTGTTTCGATCAAGTGGTTTTCCATTGATTAACACTGTTGGAGTGGAATTAACATCGGCCTTGGCGGAGGCGGAAGCAACGTTTGTCGTCCAATCAACATACTTTCCGTCATTCACGCAGGATTCAAAAGTTGTTGAATTGATACCAATAGATTTACCTAATTCAATAAAGAATGGATTTTGCCATTTACCTGTGTTTTCACCAGAAGGTTGGTTTTGGAAAAGAGCTAAATTCATAGCAACAAACCGGTTTTCATCTGCAGAGCAAGCAGCAGCATTAGCTGCCAAAATTGATTCTGGACCGATAAATGTCATCGGGTGGAATACTACTTTCGCTTTTTTTGCCTCAATTACTTCATTCAAATATTTGCCATTAATAAGTTCAAAGGAACGACAAGCCGGGCACTGGTAATCTACATATACATCAATTTGTGGAGTGCTGTCAGGATTAAGAACTATTCCATAGCCGTCAGCTTCTGAAACGGCAGCTGGAATAGCTGCAGTAGAATTTGAACGACTACTAATTAATGAAAAGATCACTCCTACTGCGACGATAAACAAAACCATTACAATTACTAAATTGCGAGTTCCTTTATCAGCTCCAGAATTGGTTGCCATTACATCTCCCCGTTATCGATTATCTATCTAGACTTAATTTACCCTTTGGGTAGTAATAAAGAAAAACTCCCATTGCGAGCAATCCTATATCGCGAATTATCTCAGACAGATACTTAGTATCCTCAGGATCAATCGTTCCCCCGCCGCCAAAACATCCACAGTCAATACTCAGCCCACGAGCCCATGCCTGTGCAATGGCAATTATGAAGGCCAACATCGTCAATGCACCCAGCAAGCCACATATCTTTACTGAAGCTCCAACAATTAAGAGCAATCCCATGCCGATCTCAATCCAAGGCAGTGCATATCCAAGAAAATTGGCTAATTCAACTGGCAACATTTCATAAGCTCTAACTGCCATGGCAGATTTTTGAAGGTTACCAATTTTCAAAGCTCCTGCAGCGAACAAAACTCCCCCAAGAATTAAACGGAAAAGCAAGGTGAGCCAAGGTTGATAGCTCTTAAATTTATTTAACATTTCGAACTCCTTCTGAAAGAGATTTTGCCAATTGCTTAACTTTCTTTAAACCGGTTCTTCCTGCTCCGAACTCTTGAATTATCTTGATAAATGCTGAACCAACAATTACTCCATCGGCATAACCAGCAACCTCACTTGCTTGTTCCTTTGTAGAAACACCAAGTCCAACAGCTACGGGCATTTTACTTACTTTACGAATTCGATCCACTAAAGATCTTGCATTTCCAGAAACAGAATCTCTGGTACCAGTAACACCCATGAGACTGGCTGCGTAAATAAATCCAGAGCACTGCTCGGTAACTTTAGACAATCTCTCATTTGATGAGCTGGGAGCGACGACATATATCCGATTTAAGTCAAAAGCTTTTGAACAACTTAGCCATTCTTTGGATTCTTCAACTGTCAGGTCAGGAGTAATTACACCGCTCCCACCCAACTCTGAAACTTTTTTTGAAAAATTCTCGACACCATATTTTTCGATTGGACTCCAGTAACTCATAACCATCGAAGGAATACCCTGCTTCACACCTTCTTGAAGTAAATCAAAAACAGCATTCACGCCTGCGCCATTTTTGATGGCTTCCTCAGAGGCAGCTTGAATAACCGGACCATCCATAACTGGATCTGAGTATGGGTACCCAATTTCAACTGCATCTACGCCGCCATCGATCATTGCTTTTAGAATTTTCTTTGAGCTCTTCTGATTTGGAAATCCCGCTGGAATGTAACCAATTAAAACAGCACGGTTCTCGCTTTTACTTTTGACGAACAATGCTTCAAGAGCTGTTGACATTAGAGCGGTAATCCGAAGTACTCTGCTGCAGTTTGAACATCCTTATCGCCTCGACCCGAGAGGTTAATAAGAATTGTTGCGTCTTTACCAAGTTCATGACCAAGCTCTAAAGCACCTGCTAAAGCATGTGCTGTTTCAATCGCTGGAATAATTCCTTCAGATTTGCACATCAATGAGAACGCATACATGGCTTGATCATCTGTTATCGATCGATACTCGGCTCTACCAATGTCATTTAGATAAGCATGTTCTGGCCCAACGCCAGGATAATCCAGACCTGCCGAAATAGAGTGCGACTCAACAGTTTGGCCATCTTGATCTTGTAAAACATATGAGCGAGTTCCATGCAGTACACCTGGATTTCCGCCCGAGATTGTTGAAGCATGCAGCCCTGTTTCTATTCCTTTTCCACCTGCTTCTAAACCAATTAGTCGAACTGCCTTATCATCAATAAATGGGTGAAAAATACCAATGGCATTTGAGCCGCCACCTACACAAGCCAACACCGCATCAGGAAGTTTCCCAGTTAACGATAAAACTTGTTCCCTTGCTTCAACGCCAATTATTCGCTGAAAATCTCGTACCATGGTTGGGAATGGGTGTGGTCCGGCAACAGTTCCAAGTAAGTAATGTGTAGTCTCCACATTGGTTACCCAATCTCGCATCGCTTCATTAATTGCATCTTTTAGTGTTTTAGAACCTTGGGTGACAGGAACAACTGTGGCTCCAAGCAATTTCATTCGGGCCACATTTAATGCCTGCCGCTGAGTGTCTGCCTCTCCCATGTAAACCACACATTCAAGACCAAAGAGTGCAGCTGCAGTTGCTGAGGCTACGCCGTGTTGACCCGCACCAGTTTCGGCAATAATTCTTTTCTTACCCATTTTTTTTGTCAGAAGTGCCTGACCTAAGACGTTATTTATTTTATGACTGCCAGTGTGGTTTAAATCTTCACGCTTTAAAAGAATTCTTGCGCCACCGGCATGCTCAGAAAATCTCTTCGCATCAGTCAAAATACTTGGACGACCTGTGTAACTCTTATGTAGCTCCGCTAACTCGGATTGAAAAATTGGATCAGATTGCGCATCTGAATGTGCGGCAGCAAGCTCATCCAAAGCAGATAT
>JACCDJ010288865.1_pt1 | contig 20830 bp, 22 predicted proteins | sample 7444481 | NCBI WGS metagenome assembly JACCDJ01 (sample SAMN15323435, study PRJNA562643) | freshwater metagenome | isolation source: river surface water | place: USA:Blue River Watershed | collected 2017-08-15 | reverse complement strand
CCATTGCGCAGCAGCGCATCACCGCAGCCTCATTGATCGATGACTCCAGTGCCCAAATACAAACCTCTGGCGGTCTTTACATTCCACAAAACTATGACCGACAGTTCAAAGGGTGGATATCGACCCGCACGGCTTTGGGCGCTTCACTCAACGTGCCCGCAGTTCGTACTTTGGTCATGGTCTCACCTGATGCGTTTCACAAGCAATTGACTGCAATGGGGATGCCCATCCGTGAATCTGGCGATTTCCACGGCTACAGCTTGGCCTTGGGGAGTGCTGACGTTTCATTGCTGGAACTGACCAACGCCTATCGGGTCTTGGCCAATGGAGGTCGATGGACTGCCAACAAGTGGTTGCCTGGCCCAACGCCCTCAGGGCAAGTCGTTTTAGATGAACGCGCGAGTTTCATCGTGACGGACATCTTGGCGGACGGCAATGCCAGGTCTCGAACCTTTGGGACTGACAGCGTCTTGGCCACCCGGTTTTGGACGGCGGTCAAGACGGGTACCAGCAAAGACATGCGGGACAACTGGGCGATCGGGTTTTCACAGCGCTACACCGTTGGTGTGTGGGTTGGCAACGCCAGCGGTGCACCCATGTGGAATGTGAGCGGCATCAGCGGCGCTGCGCCCGTGTGGGCCCAGGTCATGAACCATCTCCACCGCTCGACCCCGAGTGTTGCGCCCAAGCCGCCGCCCGGTGTGGTTCAGCAATTCGTGCGATTCAACATGAAGCAAGGGCCTTCTCAGGCCCAAGAAGCAGCCAGAATGGAATGGTTCATTCAAGGGACTGAGCAAGCAGACATGACCTTGACGGATGCTTCTCAACCCGGCAAGTCACAAGTTCGCCATGTGCCACCCAAATCGCGAATTACGGCCCCTGCCAACGGCAGCATCATTGCCTTGGACCCTGATATTCCGCCTGCCAAACAACGTTTAATGTTCACATCCAATGCAAACAGTGTGCGCTGGCTCATGGATGGTCAAGTGTTTGCCAAAGGACCTGCGACAGAGTGGTTGCCCTGGCCTGGACGACATGTTGTGACCTTGGTCGACAGCAAGGGTGTTGTGCAAGATGCCATTCGTTTTGAAGTGCGCGGGGCTGGCGTGGTTCAAAAACGATGAGGCTGTTGGTGAAAACATGCCAGATGCCTTTGGTCTGTTTTTGCGTGTTAAGATGCGCGCCAGTGCGGCTGTAGCTCAGCTGGATAGAGTACTTGGCTACGAACCAAGGGGTCGTGGGTTCGATTCCTGCCAGCCGCACCATTTTTCTACTTATGAATAAAGCGTTTATCCGCGAGTCCACTAACGAAGACGACGAGGAAAACCTCTTACCAGCACTGCCTGCGGGCACCAAAAACTACATGACGCCGCTAGGCTACGCTCGCATGCGTGCTGAATTGCTGGCACTCATCGATGATGAACGACCCAAGGTGGTGGAGATCGTGCATTGGGCTGCGAGCAACGGCGACCGCTCTGAAAACGGTGACTACATTTACGGCAAAAAACGTTTGCGTGAAATCGACCGGCGCATTCGCTTCCTCACCAAGCGTTTGGAATTGGCCAGTGTGTCTGATCCGAGTGTGCACCATGGACATGACCAAGTGTTTTTTGGTGCCACCGTGACCTATGAAGACACGCAAGGTCAAGCCACGACGGTCACCATTCTGGTCATCGACGAGGCCGACAGTTTGAATGGGCAGGTCAGTTGGGTGTCACCCATTGCCAGAGCGTTGCTCAAAGCCAAAGTGGGCGATGTGGTGAAGTTGCAGACCCCGTTGGGCGTGCAAGAGATTGAAGTGGTGCAGGTGACTTACCCAGCACCCTCGGCAAATCTGGCGTGACGTTGTGAACTGGTCCGCTTGGCTTGGCTGACGGCAGGCAAACGCTGCAAAGTGGCCAACACGCTCTCTAGATGCGAAGCGTCTTGCACCGCGATCAGGAATCGCAGATCAATGGCTTGCTGTCCACTGACCTCGTCAGACATGCTGACCAATTTGATATCAGCTTGGGCTGAAGTGATGGCTGCAGCCACGCTGGCCAATACACCCTTGCCGTTGAGCACGGTCACCACAATGCTGGATTCGAAACTTCGCACGGGTTCATCAGACCATTCGACGGCAATGAAACGCTCACTGTCTTTGTGTTTCAAACGTTGCGCCACATTGCAAGCCCGGGTGTGGACCACCAAACCTTCTCCCCGTCCCAAGTAGCCCACGATGACGTCGCCGGGCAGGGGGTGACAGCATGGGGCATATTGCACCGAAGCGTTGTCGCTGCCATCCACCACCACGCCTCCTTGCGAAACGGTTTCATGCGCCGTGAAACGCTCTCGACTGAGCAACAAGGGATCGGGTCGCTCGCCCAATTCAGCCAGCAAATTGACCAGACGTTTGGCCACGATGCTGGCCACGCGTTTGCCCAAACCTATGTCCGTGAGCAACTCGTCCATGGATTTGTTGCCAGTGAAGCGCAGCAATTTTTCCCAAGACACTTTGTGCGTGGCATCAAATGCAGGCAGGTGCGCAAAACCTTCTGCGCGCAGCGCTTGTGCCAACAGCTTTTCACCGAGGTCTTGGGATTCAGATTGGGCGCGTGTTTTGAGGTAGTGGCGTATTTTGGAACGCGCACGGCCTGTGCGAACAAAGCCCAACCATGCGGGGTTGGGAGATGCTTCCGGTTTGGTTTCAACTTCAATCACGTCACCATTGCGCAACTCGGTTCTGAGGGGCACAGGCTCGCCATTGATCTTGGCCGATGTGACATGGTCGCCCACATTGCTGTGCACCGCGTAGGCAAAATCAACCACGGTGGCACCTCGCGGCAAGGCCATGATGTGGCTCTTGGGGGTGAACACATACACAGCATCTGGGAACAAATCCACTTTGACATGGTCCCAAAACTCAGCGGCATCGCGGGTTTCGTCTTGAATGTCCAGCAGAGACTGCAACCACTGCGTCCCCAAGCGATCTGCTTTGTCGCTGCTTTCATGGGTTTTGTAAAGCCAATGTGCTGCCACGCCCGATTCAGCCACCAAGTGCATGGGTTCTGTGCGGAGTTGGAACTCGACATTGATGCCCGCAGGGCCCACCAGTGTGGTGTGCAAGGATTGGTAACCATTGACCTTGGCAATGGCGATGTGGTCTTTGAACTTGCCTGGCACCGGTTTGTAGAGTTGGTGCAAGATGCCCAGGCCGGTGTAACAGTCAATCAAATTGGGTACCAAGAGCCGCATGCCGTAAATATCGGTGACTTGCGCAAAACTCAAATGCTTGTCGTGCATTTTTTGGTAAATGGAAAACAAGGTTTTTTCACGACCAAAAATACGCACATCCAAGTGGTTGACGCCGAATGCAACTTCCACTTCTTTTTGGAGTTTTTGCAGCAAATCGCGTCGGCGACTGCGCGCTTTGAGAACAGCTTTTTCAAGTATTTGGTAGCGCCAAGGTTTCAAATGACGAAAGGCCAGATCTTGCAATTCACGGTAGGTTTGGTTCAAGCCCAAACGATGCGCAATTGGCGCGTAAATGTCCAAGGTCTCGCTGCTGATGCCTTGCCAACGGTGGCGAGGCATGGCCTCCATGGTGCGCATGTTGTGGGTGCGGTCGGCCAACTTGACCAAGATGACACGCACGTCGCGGGCCATGGCCAAGAGCATTTTGCGGAATGATTCCACCTGGCCTTCTTCTTTGGTCTCGAAACTCAGTTTGTCGAGTTTGGTGAGGCCATCCACCAATTCGGCCACCGTGGCCCCAAATTGCTCCACCAAATCGGCTTTGGTCACCCCGCAGTCTTCCATCACATCATGCAACAAAGCCGCCATCAGGGCTTGGCTGTCGAGTTTCCACTCGGTGCATTGCAAGGCCACAGCTATTGGGTGGGTGATGTAGGGCTCACCGCTTCGCCGTGTGACGCCCAAATGGGCTTCATCGGCAAATTTGTAGGCCCGTCGCACCTGCTCCACACCGTCTTTGCCCAGATAGTCGAGTTTGGCCACCAAGGACGCGAAACTGGCTGCGGCAGCATTGCTGGCGGCTTGTTGTTCAACGGTGGACTTTTCTGCGGTGGCCATGGCCTAACTGTAGCGTTTTGTGAAACAAAGAAGAACAGGGGCGAAAAAAAAGCACTGAAGACTCAGTGCTTTTGATCTCAAAGGGTTTTCAAACCCTGAGGTGTTGGTCAGCCAGGAACTTTTTTCAACATTTCAAGGCCGATTTTGCCCGCTGCAATTTCGCGCAGGGCAGTGACGCCAGGCTTGTTTTTGCTTTCAATTTTGGGTGTGTGGCCTTGGGCCAGCATGCGCGCGCGGTAGGTGGCGGCCAACACCAATTGGAAGCGGTTGGGGATTTGCTCGAGACAGTCTTCAACGGTGATGCGTGCCATGGTGCGATGCTCCGGTGGTTAATTGAGGTTCAGTGCTTGAAAAATATCGGCTCTGCTACGGCGCTGTGACGCATATTTGAGTCTTTGCGCATGGACAACGGCTTTGAGGTCGAACAAGGCCTTGTCAAAAAGTTGATTGATTATAACGAAGTCGAATTCATGGGCTTGCGCCATCTCTTCTGCGGCGTTTTGCAAACGAACTTCAATCACCTCAGCACTGTCCTCGCCTCGGCGCTGTAGGCGAGACCTGAGTTCGTCCCAACTGGGAGGCAAAATGAAAATCAGGACAGCGTTGTTGAATATTTTCTTGATTTGAATCGCACCTTGGAAATCGATTTCCAAAATCACATCCAGACCCTTGGCAATGCGTTCTTCAATGGTGGCACGTGAAGTGCCATAGCGATTGCCATGCACATGGGCCCATTCAAGAAATGCATTGGCTTTGATCATGTTGTCAAAGTCTTCATCGTTGACGAAAAAATATTCGCGCCCATGAAATTCTTGACCGCGCGGTGCGCGTGTGGTGTGAGACACCGAATGCTCAACACCGGCGTCGAGTTCCATCAGCGCTTTCACCAAGCTGGATTTGCCAGCACCACTGGGTGCAGCGACCACATACAAGTTGCCAGGGTAGGTGTTCATCATTCGAGGTTTTGGACTTGTTCGCGCATTTGCTCGATCAGCACTTTCATGTCGAGCGAGATGCGCGTGAGTTCGATGGCACTGGATTTGGAGCCCAGTGTGTTGGCTTCACGGTGAAGTTCTTGAATCAAAAAATCCAAGCGTTTGCCCACGCCTTCTTTGTGATTTTTCAAATTCAACAAACGGGTGATTTCATCCAAATGGGTTTTCAAGCGGGTGACTTCTTCGGCCACATCGGCGCGGATGGCAAAACTGGCGGCTTCAGCCAAAGCGCGCTCATGCACAGCATCGGGCAAGGCGGTTGCCTCGGCCAACGCCAAGGCTTCTCGCCAACGTTCTAAAAACCTGATCCTTTGCTGCTCGACCGTTTGGGGCACCAAGGGAAGGGCTTTGTCTGCCAATTCATGCAATTGATTGGCGCGCGACAGCAGGTCTTGTGCGAGTCGAGCGCCTTCACGCTCACGCGCTTCACACAACTGGACGATCAGTTGTTGGCCTGTATGGATCACAGAAGCCGTGATGTCTTCCGTGATGCTGGATGGTGCACTGGCCAAACGAATGACTTCTGCGACAGAGAGCGCTTGCGCTTGTGGCAGCCACATGCGGATGTTGTCTTGCAGTTTCACCAGGTTTTGCAACATGGCCGTGTCTGGGTTGGCGATGCTGTTGCTGGCAGTGACCTCTAAATGAGCGCGCAACTCCACTTTGCCACGCTTGACGCGGGCACCGATGATTTCACGCAGTGCGGGTTCTTGGGCACGGAGTTCATCAGGTAAACGAAAGCTCACATCCAAAAAGCGGCTGTTGACTGAACGTATTTCCATGCCCAGCCGCAAACCAGAGGATGAAGGCGCTTGGGCACCGAGGTGGGACTGTGCACTGGCATAGCCGGTCATGCTTTGCAGGGACATGGCGTTCTTTGTTCCAAAAACCGCATTATCTCAGGCTCACATGCCGAGACCTGAACGACAATCGCGGCAGAACTTCAAGGCTTGACATGAACAAGACAAACATTCCTTCACGACAAACGCGCGCGAGTGATGAATTGCGCCAAGTGCGCATCACACGCCACTTCACCATGCATGCCGAGGGCTCGGTGTTGATCGAGTTCGGCAACACCAAGGTCTTGTGCACGGCTTCTGTGGAAGAAAAAGTGCCACCGCACAAGCGTGGCAGCGGTGAGGGTTGGGTGACCGCTGAATACGGCATGTTGCCCCGAGCCACGCACACCCGTAGCGACCGTGAAGCGGCCAAAGGCAAGCAAAGCGGACGCACGCAGGAAATTCAGCGCCTGATTGGTCGATCACTGCGTGCCGTGTTCGATTTGAAAAAGCTGGGCGAACGCACCATTGCTTTGGACTGTGACGTGTTGCAAGCGGATGGCGGAACCCGCACCGCGGCCATCACAGGTGCATTTGTGGCTGCACAAGATGCGGTGAATGGTTTGCTCCAAAGTGGCCGATTGACCGCCACGCCCATCATTGGCCAAGTGGCAGCCATTTCTGTGGGTTTGCTGCATGGTGTGGCTTTGCTGGATTTGGAGTACACCGAGGACTCCAGTTGCGACACCGACATGAATGTGGTGATGACCAGCGCAGGTGGTTTTGTCGAGGTGCAAGGCACGGCTGAAGGTGCGGCCTTCACACGCAGTGAAATGGACAGCTTGCTGGCCTTGGCCGACAAAGGCATTCGCGAGTTGATCGATTTGCAAACAGCAGCTTTGGCCACCTGACACGCATGTTGAAAGAAATCGTTCTGGCCTCCAACAACGAAGGCAAATTGGCCGAATTGCAGGCCATGTTGGCACCCTTGGGCTTGCGATTGATACCACAAGGGGCTTTGAATATTCCAGAAGCCGAAGAGCCATTCCACACCTTTGTCGAGAATGCGCTGGCCAAAGCACGCCATGCCAGCCAACTCAGCGGCTTGCCCGCGCTGGCTGACGATGCAGGTTTGTGCGTGGATGCTTTCCATGGTTTGCCTGGCGTGCAAACGGCTCATTACTGCACCCAGTTTGGTTACGCCAAAAGCGACGACAACAACCGCAAAGCATTGCTGGAACAAATGGCGAATGAAAGCAACCGACGTGCGGCCTTGGTCAGCACCCTGGTGGCTGTTCGCGAGCCGCTGGACCCCGAGCCCTTGATTGCCGTGGGTCGTGTGGTGGGTGAGATCACCCGCGAACCCATGGGTGAACATGGCTTTGGTTTTGATCCTGTGATGTTCATCCCCGGGCACGGCAAAACCTTTGCCCAAATGTCGGAAGAACAAAAAAACGCCATCAGCCACCGAGGCCAATCGGCCAAGCTGATGTCTGCATTGATGCGTGAGCGTTGGTTGGCATGAAGCTGGATATTGCGCACTTGATGCGCCCAGGCACCTTGAATTTGAGTGCTTTGCCACCTTTGTCGGTCTATGTGCATTTGCCTTGGTGTTTGAAAAAGTGTCCCTATTGCGATTTCAATTCGCATGAACACCGCGGTGCTTCCTCGCAGGCCACAGAGTTGCCTGAGCAGGCGTACTTGGATGCCTTGTGTGCCGACTTGGAGTGCAGCTTGCCCTTGGTCTGGGGACGCCCTGTGCACAGCGTGTTCATTGGTGGCGGTACACCCAGTTTGTTTTCACCAGCGGGCATCGCCCGCTTGGTGAGTGACCTGCGGGCGCGCTTGCCCTTGGTGCCCGATTGCGAAATCACCATGGAAGCCAACCCAGGCACCTTTGAAACCGATCGGTTTCATGCCTTCAAAGCTGCAGGCATCACCCGCTTGTCTGTTGGGGTGCAAAGTTTCAATGACCAGCATTTGAAAGCATTGGGACGTGTGCACAACAGCACGCAAGCCTTGGCCGCGGTGCATGAAGCGGCGAAAGCGTTTGACACTTTCAACATCGATTTGATGTATGCCTTGCCCCATCAGTCGATGGTTGATTTCAAGCATGACTTGGACACGGCACTCGCATTGAAGCCGCCGCATTTGTCCATTTATCACTTGACCATTGAGCCCAACACTTTGTTTGCCAAACACAAGCCGCCAGGTTTGCCCGAGGACGACGAGGCTTATGACATGTTGGACCTGATCGCCGCAGAAACAGCCCAGCAAGGCTTGAAGCGGTATGAGGTCTCTGCATTTGCACAAGCGGGGCACCAGTGCTGGCACAACACCAATTACTGGCAATTCGGTGATTATTTAGGCTTGGGTGCTGGCGCGCACAGCAAGCTGAGTTTTGCGCACCGCATCGTGCGCATGGTTCGGCACCGTGAACCCAAGCTCTACATGGAACGCGCCATGGTGCAAGAAGCAGTGGCGCAAAGTCACGAAGTGGGCCGGGCCGATTTGCCTTTTGAATTCATGCTCAATGCATTGCGTTTGAAAGAAGGTTTTGCATTGAGTTGGTTTGCCGATAGAACAGGCTTGCCCCTGTCCAGCATCGAGCACGCCTTGTCTCAAGCCGAGCAACAAGGCTGGCTGAAACGCGACATGCACAAGGTCTGGCCGAGTGAACGAGGCTTTGATTTTTTGAGCGATCTTCAAGCACTCTTTTTAGCTGGTTAGAATCTACCCCGCTAAGACACACACGTACAGGAAGCGTGGCAGAGTGGTCGATTGCACCGGTCTTGAAAACCGGCAACGGGAAACCGTTCGTGAGTTCGAATCTCACCGCTTCCGCCATATTTCAACCTGTGCTTGTTGATGCCCATGAATCAACTTATCATGCGTATAGCGGTTTGCTTTTAAATAATTACAAAGTCGTACACCATGAAATTCCTCATTTCCTTGCTTGTTTGCACACAAGTCATTGCTTGCAGCACCGCCTTGGCTGTGGCTGATGGTGTTGGCACCGCGGCGGTGTACACCGCCAAGACCGTCATCAACACGGTTGACGCAGTGACGCCAGACATTGTCAACAAAGACGCCAAATAATTCTGTGCCGTTCATGGCGTCTCATTTCCAACGCAAAGTGCGTTCCATGAAGAATTGGCACATTGTCTTTGCAGCCATGCTTTTCCTGGTTGACGGGGTTCATGCGCAAACTGCATTACCGAGTTGTGTGGGCAAGGACGCCAGGCGTTGGACCAACTGCCAAGGTACTCATCAGTTTGCCAACGGTGACCGTTATGAAGGTGAGTTCAGGGACGGCAAGTTCCACGGTTGGGGCAGTTATTTCCACCAAGCCAACAACTCCTTCAGGGGTGACAAGTACACCGGACAGTTTGTCAATGGTGCTCGTCATGGTGCTGGACGTTACACAGCCAGCAGTGGTGAAGTTTTGGAAGGTCTTTGGACTGCAGGTGCTTTTTCAAGAGCTGAAAAGATCAATGTGCCCCCGGCCTACGACCTGGCTTTGCAAGAGGAGCGCCGAAGACTGGAAGATGAAAAACTCCGCCTGGCCGAGGAACGACGACAGATGGAAGAAGACAAGAAGCGCAGAGAGTCTGTGAAGTCTGTTGCCAAGATGGATTTGCGCGTGACCCTTTCTGAACCCGATGCCAACGGCTTGGTTTCCATTTCAGTTCAAACAGGTGTGGACACCAGTTCACTGAAGATCAATGGCGATGAGCAAGGCGGTAACGACAAAGGTGCCTACCAAATCAAGCGTCTACCCAAGGTGGGCCAAGACACCACTTACAGCATCGTGGCCACAGATGGTTATGGCAACACCATGAACAAAACCATCGTGGTCAAGGCTCAAAACGTGGTGTCATCCAAGACGATCACCACCTTGAATCCAGAAAACCTCAAGAAAGCAGCGTCAAAAGATGCGGTGGCCATCATCGTGGGTATTCAGGATTACAAACGTTTGCCCAAGGCAGACTTTGCCAACGACGACGCCCGCGCGTTTTACGACTACGCTGTGCGTGCTTTGGGCATCAAACCCGAAAACATCAAGATGTTGATTGACGGTGAAGCCGAACAAGTTGAAATCCTGAGTGCTTTCAAAAGTTGGTTGCCCACTTATGTCAACAAAGACAAAACAGATGTTTATGTGTTTTACAGCGGTCATGGCTTGCCATCAACAGACGGCAAATCGCTTTTTCTTCTGCCGCAAAATGGCCACAAAGACTATTTGTCTGAAACGGGCATCGATCAAAACAGCCTGGTTGCAGCACTCACCGCCGTCAGGCCCAAGTCGGTCACCTTGTTCATCGACAGTTGTTACAGCGGCAGTACCCGCTCGGGCGAGACCTTGTTGGCCAGTGCAAGACCGATTGCTTTGAAATCGACCAGCGGTCTTTTTCCAAGCAATTTCACAGTGATCTCGGCCTCATCCATGGATCAAATCTCGTCATCCAGCCCGGATCTCAAGCACGGGATCTTCAGCTTCTTTGTCATGAAAGGCTTGGAAGGTCCTGCGGATTTCAACAAGGATGGCAAGATCACCGCGGGTGAGTTGCAAAATTATTTGGCGGATGTGGTCCCTCGGCAAGCCATGAAAATGAACCGCAAGCAAGAACCGCAATTGGTCGGTGATGCTGAACGTGTGTTGGTCTCGCGTTAACGCAGCCTGAAGAAGTGACCCATGAGGATGTTGAAATTTGGGAAAACCGCTACCGTAACTGCCACCCTGTGGTTGACTGCGGCTGTTGCGCAGGTCTCCAATGTTGAGGGCATAGCACCCATGGAGGGTGTGCAGCCCTCGCGTGTGATCAACGCCATGAACGATGCCCAACGTGAGGACAAGTATTGGGATGACGTTAAATCACTGGGCAGCAAAGAAGCTTTCGAGGCTTATCTGAACACTTATCCCAGGGGGCGCTATGCCAATCTCGCCAAGGCCAACCTCACGCAATTGAAGTCCTCTGTCAAACCAAGCAACCCTAAATTGGACGACTCCGACATTGGTTTGAGGTTATTCAAATCCATTCTCGAAGAAGTGCTCAACAACCAGGAATGATGGCCCTTATGAGTTCTGCGCCTGTCGGCCAACCCCTAAGCAACACCTGTACGACTATCCGCAAAACAGGGCTGTGGGGACTGCTGTTGATGACTTGGGGCTTGTCGCTGGCACAAGTCTCCCAGGTGGAAGATCTGCAACCGCTTGATGGGGTCCCCAATGTCAATCAAAGTGCGCGGGCACAGCCCGGTGGTGTCTACAGGGATTGCAACCATTGCCCGGCGATGGTGGTCATGCCAGCGGGCATGTTTTGGATGGGCTCTGCGGCCGACGCCGCTCCAGATCCTTTCAGCGATGCACAACCCTTGAAACGGGGTGAGAGCAACGAGAGACCGCAGCACCCTGTGCAAATCCGTGCATTTGCCTTGGGTCTTTTTGAAGTCACGCAGGAGCAGTGGTATGCGGTGATGGGTTCCAATCCCAGTCGCCACAAAGGACGAACGCTGCCTGTGGTGAACATCACATGGGACGATGCGCAGTTGTATGTTCAAAAATTAAGTCAGCAAACAGGGCAACGATACAGATTGCCAACGGAAGCTGAATGGGAGTACGCGGCTCGCAGCGGAAGCACCACCCTCTTTCCTTGGGGTGACACCGATATGGAACTGCATGTGCACGCTTGGTTCAACTCCATCGCCCATGCGCCCAATCCAGTGGGCTTGAAGAATCCCAACCGGTTTGGTTTGTATGACACGGTGGGCAATGTCGCTGAATGGACGCAAGACTGCTGGAACGACCATTTCAAAGGGGCTCCGCAAGATGGGAGCGCCTGGACAAGTGGTTCTTGTTCGTTGAGAGTCGTGCGCGGGGGGTCTTGGGAAAACGGACCTCTTGACATGCGTTCGGCCAAGCGAACAGGCTTATCCAAGGGTTTTTCAGGCAGCACCTTGGGTTTGCGCGTGGTTCGCGAGCTCTGACTTTGACCGATTTCAAAAGGAACCCGATGTTCTTCCATCACACCAGGGTGGTGCTGACGCTGATGCTGCTCCATTGCACCGTCGCATTTGCACAATACAAACCTTCTTGCACCGTGGTTAAAAACCATATCCAGTTTGAAATCAACAGCGATGCCTCTTACGCACAGGTCATGGAGGTGCAATACCGCATTGACACCGAGCAGGGCATTCAGCTTTTTGGTGAGCGCAAAATCATTTTCAATGCCACCTTGGCCGATGTTGAAGTGTTGGAGGCCTACACCTTGCAGCCAGATGGAACAAGGGTGGATGTGCCCCAAGACAAAATTCGCACCCAAGACGAGTCCAGTGACGATGGCGCCATTTACAGTGACAGCAAGTCCAAGGTCATCATCTATCCCAAATTAGAAATTGGCAGTCATGTGTATTACCGGGCCAAATTGGTTCAGCACACCCCTGAGTTTCCTGGACACTTCTTTCATGCTTACCACTTCAGCCCGCATTTCAAATACGACAGTGTCTCCATTGAGTTGAAACACCCGATCGGTTTGAAGTTGGGCTTGGATGTCAAGGGCATGCAGGGTGGCATCTTGCCCAGTGATGTGAACGCCACTGAAGTTAATCACAAATACACCTATGTGCAAGATTTCGCGCATCCGAGCGAAGAGTCGCAAGTGGATTTGATCGACTTTGCCCCTTATCTGTCTGCCAGCACGTTTGCCAGTTACGCCGATTTGGCCCTGGCATACCAGCAAAGGGCGCAAGAAAAAACAAGGGTCACCCCTGCCATCCAAAAATTGGCTGATGAATTGATTCAACAAGCCCAGGCCCAGACGCCATTGGAAAAGGTCAAAACCCTTCACCATTGGGTTTCACAAAACATTCGCTATTTGGGCATCTATGTTGGTGCCGGCGGCTTTGTACCGCACGATGCACAAAGCATCTTGGACAACCGCTATGGTGACTGCAAAGACCATGTGGTGATTTTGGAATCGTTGCTGACGGCTGCTGGCATCGACAGTTCACCAGCTTTGATCAATTCCAGTTCGGCGTATTTGCTGCCTCGCTTGCCGACACCTGGTATTTTTGACCATGTGATCACCTACGTGCCGTCGCTGAACATCTTCTTGGATTCAACCAGTCGATTTGCACCAGTCGGCACATTGCCGATTGGTGACATGGACAAACCGGTATTGATTGTCAGCACGGGTCAAATCAGTCGAACACCCATGACCAGTCATCTCAAAGACCGCACTGAAGTGCGGGTGCAAATGCAATTGAAATCGGATGGCCGTGTTGAAGGTGCCAGTCAATCGAAGTTACGAGGTATTTTTGAAGTTTTCTCTCGTGGCTCTCAATTCAATCGTGTCAATGAAGACCAAGTCGACAGGATCAACAACCTGTTGTCTCAATTTCAAGAGACCGGTAGAGGGGCCATCGCTTTGAATGAACCAACCAATTTTGACAAGGCCTGGGGGGTTGATGCCTCTTTCAACCTTGACCCGGTGGTGAATGTGCCTGGGCCCAGTGCCATGAACATTCCCATGGGTTTGGTACCGGGGCAAATCAAATATTTGTCCAGGTATGTGCCTGTCCTTGATAGAAAATTTCCCACCTTTTGTCATTCAACGCAACATGAAGAATGGATTGATCTTTCCTTCCCCAAAGAGATGAAGATCACACGAATTCCCCAAAATGTTGAATTTGCCTCTGGCACTTTGCGTTACACGTCAAGCTATGCACTGAATCGCAACACTTTGAAAATCAAACGGACTTTCTCATCCATTCGCAGCGAAAGCATTTGTGGCGCTGAGTCAGACAAGTGGTATGACGACTTCACCAAAGTCGTGCGCAGAGATTTGCGACAACAGGTGTTTTTCCAATGATCAGGTGTTGTTGGCGTCTAACAAGCCATGCTGCATGGCCAGCAAAGTGATTTCGGATTGATTGGACAGCCGCAGTTTTTGTTTGACTTTGTAAAGGTGGGTGCCCACCGTGGATGACGACAAATTCAAAGCTTCTGAAATTTGCAGCACCGAGTGGCCTCGTGCCAATTGAACGAAAACTTCGAATTCGCGCGGCGATAGTTTTTCAATCGGGTTGTCACTGCCATCCAAATCCTGCATCGCCATGCGCTGTGCGATCACCGGGTCGATGAAACGTTTTTTCTGTCCCACCATGCGGATTGCATCGATCAGCACCTCGGGCGCGGTGCGCTTGGACAAATAGCCCAAAGCGCCTGCTTGAAAGGCGCGTTTGGAATAACTGGTGTCTTCGTGGGCTGAAAGCGACAAGATACGCACATGTGGATCTTTGGCCACCAAACGCTTGATGGCTTCAATGCCACCCATGCCCGCCATGGCAATGTCCATCACCACGACATCGGGGTGGTGCATTTCAAATTGCTCCAAGGCTTCCTCACCACTTGAAGCTTCAGCCACCACCTCGACGTCGTCCCAGGTTTGCAAGAGCACCTTGAAGCCCCCGCGCACGACGGCATGATCGTCGACCAACATGAGTTTCAATTTAGACATGGTGTGAATTGTGACTCAGCGGCAAACTGGCATGGACCAAAGCCCCTGATGGACTCAAAGCTTCAAAGCGCAGAGAGCCCCCCAAGCCTTCCGCACGTTCGCGCATGCCGATGACTCCGAAATGCCCTGACGCGGCCCAATGGGGTGATGGCCCTTGGCCGTTGTCACGCACCTCAAGTTGCAGCGCCTCACCCGACATGTGAACGCTCATCTGAATGTGGGATGCCTGTGCATGTCGCAAAGCGTTGGTCAGGGATTCCTGCATGATGCGGTAGGTGGCGGTGGCCAGTCCATCTCCCAAGTGGTCCAAGGGCGCGCTCATTTGCAGTTCAATCGTCATTTGCGGATGGCGGCTGCGCGCGTCCTCTAGCAAATCTTGCAAAGCGTCTCGCAAACCAAATCGATCCAACGCCAAAGGCCGCAACTTGCTGACCAACTGGTGCACCTCTTCGTAGATGGCGTCCGCACAGGTGACCACCATGTGGGCCGAGCTTTCAATTTGGGCGTCCACATTTTTCGCACGATGAGCGATCGCCAAACCGATGCTTTTGATCGCGGTGACTTGTTGACCCAGTTCATCGTGGAGTTCGCGTGCGATTTGCCCCCGTACTTCCTCAATGCGGGTTTGAATCACTTGGGTGAGTTCTTTGTTTTGTGCCAACGCCAGGGTGGCTTCCCTGGCCTTTTCCCGGGCTGCCAGACCATCTTGCACAGACTGCGCCATGTCGTTGAAAGCCTGTCCCATCAAGTGGGCTTCTTGCCCGCGCATGGGTGGCAGCCTGGTGTCATAACCACCTTCGCCGATGTCTTTGAGTCCTTTGACCACTTGCTGAATCGGTTGAAGTGCACGACCAACCAGGACAAAAACCAAGACGTTGCCCATGGCAAATGCCATCAAGACAATGGCCAGCAGAGGCAGAAAATCATCCCAGCCATCCAGCACGGCACGAGAAGGGTCGGAGCGCAAAATCAAGCGGCCTTGTGGCAGTTGAATCTCCCGGTCTTTGAAAGGCGGGGAAACGATCTGGCTGTACCACTCTGGCGCATTGCGGCCTGCTTTGTAAACCGGTGGTGGCGAACGATACAAGGTGACGCCGTTGTCGTTGATCAACTCAATTTCATTGGCGCGAATGCGACCCACTGAGTTGAGAAAACGCACCATGTCTTGCAAGTTGCTGTTGTTGCTGTTGGCTTGGACCCGGGACAGCAATTGGGTGGCCACCATGCTGGCACCATCGATTTCCCCCTGCACACTGCGCCGTGTGTCACCCAGCTGGAAAGCAATCAGCACAGAGGCGAACAATGCCAGCAAACTGCCGGTGATCAAATTGATTTGGAGTCTGAGAGACATTTTTTATTTCCAAGTCGCCAGTTGGGCTCAAGAGGAGGCGCGCACCGCATCTTCAATGGCTTGCACCATGGGGCCCACAAAAGAGGTTTCAAAGGGATTGTGACCGGCGTTGTCAATCCATTGCAAACGGCTGTGTGGCAGCGCTTGGTGAACCGCCCACGCGGCTTGCGGCAGGCATATCCAATCCAAGCGCCCATGCAACAGATGAATGGGCAGGTCTTGCAAGGGATGCAGTTGCGACAGCAGGCCTGCCGCTGGGAAAAAACACATGTGCTGAAGGTAATGGCTTTGGACTTTGTATTTGTGCAGCAGGCTCTGGGCTTCTTGGCTGCTCAGCTTGGCCGGGGCAGGGCTCATGCAGCGTTGCGTCAATGCATTTTCCCAAGCCTGCCAGGCTTGGGCCAAGGGCAGGGCGGTGGCATCTGGCGCATGGAGGATCTGGTCCATCAAAAACGCTCCAGGCTGTGCCCGTTGCGCAGAAGGGATGTGTTGAGCCAAAGCATGCCAGGCATCGGGCAAGCAACGTTGCGCATCATGGAAAAACCATTGCAGGTCTGTCGCCCTTGAGAGAAACACCCCACGCAGCACGGCTGAACAACAAACGTCGCGGTGCTGGCTGGCATAGGCCAAGCCCAGTCCACCCCCCCAGGAGCCGCCCACCACCAACCACTTGGCGATACCCAAATGCAATCGCAAACGTTCCATGTCTTGCATCAGATGGGCCGTGGTGTTGTGCTGCAATGGGTTTTCAGCTTTGCTGCGTCCGCAGGCCCGTTGGTCGAACAAAATCACACGGGTGTTGGTTGGATTGAAAAGTTGTCGGTGTTTGGGGCTGCATCCGCTACCGGGGCCGCCATGCAAAAAGATCACTGGTAAACCCTGAGGGTTGCCGCATTGTTCAAAGTAAACCTCATGGCCGTCCACCGAAGGTAAAAATCCTTGTGTAAATGGCTCGATGGGCGGGAAAAGGCGGTCGTTGCTGGGGGTTTCCATGCCTTGGATCCTATTCGCTCCAATGCGAGGGGGAAACCCTAGGGGTAAATCAAGATATTCATGATGGCAAATTCCATGTCTTGCCGATAGGCAATGAGGCAGTGCGCAGGCACAGTTCACACCTGTGTTCGAAATGTCTTTGAACACCAGTTGCCGCAATCCGCGGTTCCTTTTTTGGAGAAACATTATGAAATGGCAAACACCTGCAGCTAGCGACATGCGTTTCGGTTTTGAAATCACCATGTACATCGCCAATCGTTGATATTGGTTGGTCTGCCTGGGGCAACCCGGCAGACCTCATCAACTCCTTTTGTTTTTTCAGATTCCGCGCTCGTCGCGGTTTTTTTTTAAAGTGGCCCTATTTTGAAAATCCATGTCCTCGGTTCGGCAGCAGGCGGCGGTTACCCTCAATGGAATTGCAATTGCCCCCAGTGCACCGCGGTGCGTTCAGGCAGCGCCCACCACCGTGCGCGAACACAGTCGTCGATCGCCATCACCGCCAACGAACAAGACTGGGTCTTGGTGAACGCCTCGCCGGACGTGCTCCAACAAATCAAAGCCTTTCCAGCCTTGCAACCGGCCAGGCAATTGCGTGACACTGGCATCGCTGCGGTGTTGCTCATGGATGCCCAAATCGACCACACCACGGGTTTGTTGATGCTGCGTGAGCATCGGCAAAAGCTCCCGTTGTGGTGTCATGCCTTGGTCAAAGAAGATTTGAGCAGTGGCAATCCCTTGTTCAAGGTGCTGGCGCACTATTGCGGCGTCGAGTGGCACGGTCTGAATTTGGATGAACCCTTTCACATGCCCGGCTTAGAGCCTTTGCAATTCAAGGCCTTGCCTTTGCTGAGCAACGCCCCGCCTTACTCGCCACACCGTGACAAACCCCAGCCTGGGGACAATGTGGGCTTGTCGGTGACTGACACAGCCACGGGTCGCCAATTGTTTTACGCGCCAGGTTTGGGGCAAATGGAAGCGCATGTCTGGCAAGCCATGCAAAGCAGTGATTGCGTTTTGGTGGACGGCACACTCTGGACCGATGACGAAATGATCGCCTTGGGCGCTTCCAAAAAAACCTCCCGCGCCATGGGGCACATGCCGCAAAGCGGGGCTGACGGCATGATCGAGTGGCTCGACAAACTCCCTGCCACCGTGCGCAAAGTGTTGATTCACATCAACAACACCAACCCCATCTTGGATGAACAAAGCCCGCAACGGCAAACCCTGAATGCCCATGGCATCGAGGTCGCCTATGACGGCATGGAGATTGAACTGTGAACAACTTGATGAACGAAGCTTTTTCAGACACCCGCACGCCATGGAGTGCTGAAGAATTTGAAACACTGTTGCGCGGCAAGAGCACCAGTTACCACATCCACCATCCGTTTCACGTGATGATGGCCGAGGGCAAACTCACGCCAGCGCAGTTGCGTGGCTGGGTGGCCAATCGTTTTTACTACCAAATATCCATCCCGCTCAAAGACGCAGCCATTTTGTCCAACTGTGACGACAGGGAAATCCGTCGTGAGTGGATTCAGCGCATCCTGGACCATGACGGTGTGCAAATGGGCGGCATCCACGATGAGGGTGGCATTGAAGCCTGGATTCACCTCGGGCAGGCGGTGGGTCTCAGCAGAGACGATGTCACTTCATTGCGCTATGTGGCACCTGCCAGCCGATTTGCGGTCGATGCCTATGTCAATTTTGCAAGGCAACAACCTTGGCAAGAAGCGGTGGCGTCAAGTTTGACCGAGTTGTTTGCCCCGCACATCCATCAACAGCGCATCACCACCTGGCCCGAGCAATACCCTTGGGTTGATGCCACGGGTTTGCAATATTTCAAAAACAGGCTCACACAAGCCAGGCGCGATGTGGCCCATGGCCTCACCTTCACGCTGCAATATTTCAGTCAAACCCGCGCTTTGCAAGAGCGCGCACTGGATATTTTGCAATTCAAGCTCAACGTGCTGTGGGCCTTGGCTGACGCCATCATGTTGGATCAATGCGAGATTCAAATCACAGGACCCAAATCATGAACGACATCGATGAATTGCTCTGCAGCACACCCAGCGTGGCCGCCATGTTCAGGCTGCAATGGGAAGAAGTTCAGCAAAACTGGGTGCTTCTCTACCCCGAGGGCATGGTCAAGCTCAATGGCAGCGCCGGTGAAATCATGCGTCGTTTGAATGGTGAAAAAACCGTTCAAGCGCTGATTGATGATTTGGAAAAAGATTTTGGTGCCAGTGGATTGCAGTCAGACGTGCTGGCATTTTTGGACATTGCTCAAACGCAAGGATGGATTCAGTCATGAACCTCCAACCTGCGCCTGCGCATCCTGTCGTCGGCCCACCGCTGTGGTTGCTGGCCGAGATCACCTATGCCTGTCCATTGCATTGTGTGTTTTGTTACAACCCGGTGGATTACACCCAAAGCGGCCCTGAACTCAGCACCGAAGAATGGTTCAAGGTGTTGCGCGAGGCACGCGCCGCAGGCAGTGTGCAGTGTGGCTTTTCTGGCGGCGAACCTTTGGTGCGCGACGACTTGGAGTTGCTGGTGGCTGAGGCCCATCGCTTGGGTTTTTACACCAAATTGCTGACCTCTGGCATTGGTCTGACAGCGCAGCGTGCACAGGCTTTGAAGGCCGCTGGTTTGGACCATGTGCAGTTGTCGTTTCAAGATTCCACGCGCGAGCTCAACGACTTTTTATCCCACACCAAAACCTTTGCCTTGAAGCAAAAAGCCGCCGAGCTGATTCAGGCCAACGGCTGGCCCATGGTGCTCAATTGTGTGATCCACCGTTTGAACATCGACTACATCGACAAGATCATCGAATTGGCCGTGGACTTGGGCGCCGAGTACTTGGAGCTGGCCAACAACCAATACTATTCTTGGGCTCAAATCAACCGCGATGGACTCATGCCCAGCCGCGAGCAGTTGGAACGCGCCGAACGTGTCACCAATGAATACCGTGAAAAATTAGGCAAGAAATTGCGCATCTTTTTCGTGGTGCCCGACTATTACGAAACCCGTCCCAAAAAGTGCATGAACGGCTGGGGCAATGTGTTTCTCACCATCACACCCGACGGCTCCGCATTGCCTTGTCACACCGCGAAGATGATCAAGCATTTGGAATTTCCCAATGTGAAAACCATGGATGTGAAAGACATTTGGTACGAATCCCATGCCTTCAACCATTATCGTGGCGATGCGTGGATGAAAGAGCCTTGTCGAACCTGCCCTGAAAAAGAAAAAGACCTGGGCGGTTGTCGTTGCCAGGCCTTGATGTTGACAGGCGATGCGGCCAACGCCGATCCGGTGTGCGACAAATCAGCATTCCACCATGTGGTGCAAGAGGCGGTGGCTTATGCACAGGTGCCGGATGCAGAGCGGGTGCAGGTCAAACCGCTGGTGTTTCGAGACCCGATCAACTCGCGCAAGCTGAGTTCGGTGGAGAACTGATCAGCCACACAGATGGCACTGTGCTCCTCTCGTTAACCAAGCGCAGTGCAGTCAGTCCAGACCCAAAGACCACAATTGCGTCGAACGCGCGCCACTGCGACAAAAAGCCAGCACTGGTTGTGCGGCGTTGTTGACCAACTCGGCCATTTGCACGACTTGCTCGGGCGTGATGGCGCCACTCACCACAGGCAAGTAGTGGTAGGTCAAGCCAGCGGCTTCGGCGGCGGCCTGCATGGTGGCTGAATTGGGTTGATCAGGGCCGCCTTCCATGTCTGGGCGGTTGTTGATGATGGTTTTGAAACCATGCGCCGCGATGGCCGCCATGTGTTCTGGGGCCAGTTGAGGCGCGGTGGCAAAAGCGTCGGTGTGTTTGGTGACTTGCATGAATGTCCTGGTTGATCAATGGCCTGAGGCTGCAGGTGCGGGCGCGGCGTGTCCGTCGCCTTTGGCGGCTTCTTTGCCGGCGGCGCCAGATTTGCCATGGGACTTGGCCTGGCCTTTGCCGTGGCCATGGCCGCAGAGCATTTCGATGACTTTTTCGCCCACGGTGTCGCCGGCCACGGGTTTCCATGGCGTGGCTTGTGTGCTGGTGAACAGTGTTTTGCCTTCGCCCATGGCTTCGGATTTGGAGGCGAAAGCCAAGGTGCGGCGACGACTGTCATG
>JACCDJ011302623.1_pt1 | contig 20836 bp, 23 predicted proteins | sample 7444481 | NCBI WGS metagenome assembly JACCDJ01 (sample SAMN15323435, study PRJNA562643) | freshwater metagenome | isolation source: river surface water | place: USA:Blue River Watershed | collected 2017-08-15 | reverse complement strand
TACTCAGAGGTCACCCAACCTTTACCGCTCCCGACCAACCATCTTGGAACTCCTGGGGTAAAGGAGGCAACACATAAGACTCGAGTGTTACCGAACGAGACTAGAACTGAGCCTTCGGCTTGATTTAGCCAACCCCGTTCAAATTTAATTTCACGTAATTGATTGGGTGTTCGCCCATCAATTCGCTTTCCGGCACCTGCGTCTGTATTACTCATATCTGCCAACTCCCATCACTTCCTCTAACTTGGGTAACTTCTGGCCCCAAAAATCTCCGTGCTAATTTTGCAAATGATTCTGGGTTACCGCTTGAGATAAATTGATATTTCGGTTTTGCAGCACTCAATCTAAGGAGATTCTTCTCCACCAAAACTCTGTATAGATCCTTAGCCGTCTCATCGGCGCTAGAAACTAACGTCACATCATTTCCCATCACATAAGAAATAACGCCAGTCAAAAGTGGGTAATGAGTGCAACCGAGTACGAGCGTATCCACTCCCTTTTCTTTCAATGGCTTCAAATATCGCTCCGCCGATTCCGTAACGGCTGGGCCTGAAGTTTCACCGCGTTCTACGAAGCTAACAAACTCTGGGCATGCCTTTGCGGTGAGATGTAATTGGGGCGCAGCAGCAAAAGCATCTTCATAGGCCTTGGAATCAATCGTGGTCTGGGTGCCGATAACGCCAACTTCTCCCGATCGGGTCGCAGAAACCGCTCGCCTAACCGCCGGTTGAATCACTTCGATCACTGGAATCTCATAGCGTTCGCGAGCATCGCGGAGCATCGCAGCGCTCGCTGTATTGCACGCAATCACAATCGCCTTAACGCCTGCTTCGATCATCCGATCCATAATTTCGAGTGCAAAGGAGCGAACTTCTGCGAGTGGCCTTGGTCCATACGGTCCGCGCGCGGTATCTCCAAAATAGATAATCGATTCATTGGGAAGCTGATCGATGATTGCCCGGGCAACAGTTAATCCACCGACCCCAGAGTCAAAGATTCCGATTGGGCGCTCAGATTGCGGGGACACCTGCGAAGTTTAGGCGAGCCCAAAGAATGTCCGATTTGCCCCATCGACGGAGGCTAAAAGGTCAAGATAAAGGTGAATTCTTCAAAATTCCTGCGATTTAAGGTTGAACAACCCGTGAGTAGGGAGGAACCTATCCCCTAATTGTGACCTATGGCGCTCACTTCCAGGGCGTAGCGGGGCGCAACGGCTCACTTCCAAATCGGAGTTTGAGCAAGCCAAAAAGCCCACGGAGGCCAATTTGTTAAAAACCATGGAGTTAACAGCAACGCAGTGGAGCGCCGTATATAACGTCCTTTCATTTGGACTTATCGCGATGCTCGCGACAACGGTGTACACCCTTGTCTCTCAGAACCGCGTTCTTCCGAAGTACCGGAATGCTTTGGTTCTCTCATCGATGGTTACATTCATCGCTGGTTACCACTACATCCGTATTTTTGATTCATTCCACAAAGCATCAATGGTGGAAGGCAATGTAGGTAAAGTCGTAATTGCAGGACACCCAGATGCATTTAACGAGGGATATCGTTATGTTGACTGGATCCTTACAGTTCCTTTGCTACTTGTTGAGGTTATTGCGGTGCTTGCACTCGCAAAGGAAGCGTCGAAGTCTCTGATTTCACGCCTTGTTCCAGCATCTGCAGCGATGATTGCTCTTGGATACCCAGGAGAAGTTTCAGCTGAGCAGGGAACAAAGATCCTTTACGGCGTTCTCTCAACAATCCCATTCCTCTACATTCTCTACATCCTCTTCGTAGAGTTGAGCAAGTCCCTTGATCGCCAGCCTGAGGGAGTCGCCGCAACTATCGGCCGCCTCCGCCTCCTCCTCATCGCATCATGGGGCGTTTATCCAATCGCTTACCTACTTCCGATCATCGACGCAGAAGGTGCAGCAAGTGCTGATGCCTATGTCGGTCGCCAGATTGGTTACACAATCGCAGACATACTTGCTAAGTGCGTCTGGGGTCTAACCATCGTGAAGATCGCAAGAATGAAGTCGATTGCAGAAGGAATGAAGGACGATCACTAATTATTTAGTGAGATAAGTTCTTAAAAAAGAACGGGGCTCGGGAAACCGGGCCCCGTTCTTTTTTGTTATCTAAAGAACTTTAAGAGCTGAGACAACTTTGGTGAGCGAGGCTTTGGCATCACCAAATAAGAGCGTTGTCTTGGGGTCGTAAAGCAATTCATTTTCAATTCCCGCAAAACCGGGGCGCATGGAGCGCTTTAAGAAAATAACGTTTCCGGCCTGTGCAACATCAAGAATTGGCATTCCATAAATAGGGCAACCGGGAGTGGTTTTTGCTGCCGGGTTAACCACATCGTTAGCGCCAATAATTAGCGCAACATCAGTCTGTGGGAAGGTCGGATTTACTTCATCCATCTCCGAGAGTTGCTCGTAAGGAACATTCGCCTCAGCTAGAAGCACATTCATATGCCCTGGCATACGACCTGCGACTGGATGAATTCCATAAGCGACATCAATTCCTTTGGCTGACAATAAATCGGCAAGTTCCCGGACAGTGTGCTGCGCTTGGGCAACAGCGAGCCCAAAGCCCGGAACAATAACTACGCGACGAGCGTAATTGAGCAAAATCGCAACATCATCGGGGGTTCCACTCTTAACTGGACGGGTTTCAGCAGCACCACCGGATGATTGTGGCTTTGCAGTAAATGCGCCGAAGAGAGTTCCAAAGAGTGATCTACCCATCGCTTCTGCCATGAGGCGAGTAAGGATTGTTCCGGATGCGCCAACGAGAGTTCCGGCGATTATCAAGAGCGTTGCATCAAGCACATAACCAGAAGCAGCAACAGTTAGTCCGGTAAATGCATTTAGTAGCGAGATGACAATCGGGACATCTGCGCCGCCTACGGGAAGCACAAAGAGAACACCGAAGAGAAGTGAGAGTGCGGCGAGAACCAAGAGAGGTGTTGTTCCCATTTCTGCAATTACCCAGCCAGATACACCAATTACGCCGCCAAGGGTTCCCGCAATCACTGCGCGGCCACCTGGATAAACCACCGGCGCCGTTGTCATCAACTCTTGTAACTTCAAGAAGGTCACAATTGAACCAGAGAATGAAACGCAACCAACTACTACGGTAAATACCGTCGCAATTACGACGGCGATTGATGCCGAGTTTCCTAACTTCATGTATTCAACGATTGCAACGAGGGCTGCAGCGCCGCCACCCACACCATTAAAGAGCGCAACGAGTTGCGGCATTGCAGTCATCTGAACTTTGCGGGCAGCAGGCACGCCAATGATTACGCCAACAATTATTGCTCCAATAATCCAAGCTAAATTTTTTCCTTCATTTTCTGATCTAAAGAAGACAAGAAGCGTTGCAATTGCCGCGCCAGCTGCGCCGAGTAAGTTTCCGCGTCGCGCAGTTCTCGGATGAGAAAGACCTTTAAGTGAAAGGATGAAGCAGACTCCGGCAAGTAAGCCGATTAAGTCATAAATAAATGGGCTCATCAATTGCCACCCGAATTCTTCACTTGCTTGGACTTACCTTTAAACATCTCCAACATACGGTCGGTGACAACGAAACCGCCCACCATATTTACCGTTGCAAGAACTATTGCCGCAACCGAAAGCCCGAGCTCAAGAGCCGTTTCTGAGTGGTCAGCAACGATGATCGCTCCTACAAGAATCACGCCATGGATTGCATTGGCACCGCTCATTAGCGGGGTATGCAAGGTTGAGGAAACCTTCGAAACGACTTCAAATCCAACGAATACAGCGAGTACGAAGATAGAGATGATGGCAATTGTTTCCATTATTTGCTCGCTTTCGCAGTTCTTCTTGCTCCACCATGCGTCACCGCAGCTGCATCGATAATTTCATCGGAGAAATCGATATTAAGCGCGCCATCTTTGACCATAAGAAGCAAGAGATTGACGAGATTTCTTGAGTAAAGAGACGAGGCATGAAATGGAAGTTGGCTCGGTACATCTTTACCGCCCCAAATCCGAACTCCTCCCTCTGTAAGGATTATCTCTCCAGGTTTTGAGCCCTCCACATTTCCGCCTGATTCTGCAGCTAGATCCACGATCACAGACCCCTCGGGCATCGCGCTATACATCTCTTTAGTTACAAGTCTTGGCGCAGGTTTTCCAGGAACCGCAGCCGTAGTTATCAAAATATGCGACTTTGAGATGTATGGCGTGAGAAGTTCGCGTTGCTTTGCGGCACGCTCTTCGCTCATCTCGCGGGCATATCCGCCGGCGCCTTCAATTGCTTCAAGTTGTAAATCAATAAATGTTGCGCCCATAGAGCGAACTTCATCAGCAGAAGATGGCCGAACATCGTATGCCGAAACGACTGCGCCAAGTCTTCGTGCAGTTGCAATCGCTTGCAAGCCAGCAACTCCGGCACCCAAAACAAGAACGTTTGCGGGCGTCACAGTTCCCGCCGCCGTCATCAATAATGGAAAGAAGCGCGGTGAAAGTTCTGCAGCAACTAGCGCGGCACGATAACCCGCACAGAGCGCTTGTGAAGTAAGCGCATCCATTGATTGGGCGCGTGAGATACGCGGAACTAATTCAAGTGAGAATGCAGTTACGCCAGCCGCGGCGGCTGCTTCAATATTTTCACTGGCAGTAGTTGGCGATAGAAATGAGATCGTGATTGCGCCTACTTTGAGAGATTTGAATTGCGGTGCGCTAAGCGGTTGAACCGAGAGGATTACATCGGCGCTCGCTAGCGCTGCCCCGGCTTGCTCAGACTCAACAATCACTGCCCCTGCACTTACAAATTCCTTATCTCCAGCGCCGGCGTTAACTCCTGCGCCACTTTCAATTTCGACTTCAAATCCGGCTCGGGTCAATTTAGAGAGCACATCTGGGACGAGGGCAACTCGCTTCTCGCCGGCGGCAATTTCTCTAGGGACAAAAATCTTCACGGCTGGCTTAATTTCCCTTCAATTCGCCGCGCGTTAAAAGATATAGAAGGGCTTGAATTGTCGTTCTGCGATGGAAAGCTTCTCGCCACACCACCGATTTTTCGCCATCAATCACCGATGCAGCAACTTCTTCGCCCCGGTGTGCCGGTAAACAGTGCATGAATATTGAATCCTTAGCAGTAAGTCTCATCAACTCATCATTGACCATAAATGGTGCGAGCGCTTTGGTCTTCTCAGCGCGCTCACTCTCCGAATCCCCCATCGACATCCAAACATCGGTGTAGATCACAGAAGCGCCTTCCGCGGCAGCTTTCGCATCAGTAGTGGTTTCAACTTTTCCACCGCTTGCCGCTGCGAGTGACTTGGCCTTGGTGACTACATCTTCGGCGAGGGCAAATTTTCCGGAGGGAGTCGCCGCGACAACATGGGCTCCCATGATTGCTCCCATTAAAAGCCATGAGTTCGCCACATTATTTCCATCACCAACATAGACAAATTTCCGTCCTGCAATATCTTTGCCAAATTTCTCACGAATAACCATCCAATCCGCAAGTAATTGAGTTGGGTGATCCTCATCAGTAAGCGCATTTATTACCGGGATTGATGCGTGCTTTCCAAGTTGATCAACATCGCTCTGGGCGTAGGTACGAATAATTAACGCAGCGCAGAATTGGCTAACAATTCTTGCTGTGTCATCGATTGTCTCGCCTCGGCCAATTTGTAATTCATCGCCACGAAGGAAGATCGGAGTTCCGCCAAGATGAGCAACCGCGGTCTCTGAGGCCAGTCGAGTTCGAGTCGACGGCTTGGTCATATAAATAGCGACGGTTTTGTGAGCGAGTGAACTCGAGTGTTTCAACGGATCTTTTGCGAAATCTGCTGCCGTGGCAAGAATTAATTCCACATCGGCGCGCGAGAGATTCTCAGTGCGTAGGAGATCCTTTAGCCCACTCATCGGCCCATTCTAGTTAAGACCCGTTCTCTCCGGCTCGTTAGCGAAAAGCGTGCAAATTTGAAGAATTGCCCCCGGGCTTATGATTTCCGAATGGGATTCTTCACAAGACGCAGCGGGGTACTCGATGGTGGCGTGATTGAGGAGAACGATACCCATGTCGAGACCGAAACAAAAGAGAATCTAGAAGCGGGCGATCACGAACGCTTTGCTCACTATGTGAAGAAGGACAAGATTGTTGAATCTGCGGTGACTGGAAAACCGGTAACTGCGTTATGTGGCAAACGTTGGATTCCAAATCGCGATCCAAATAAGTTTCCAATCTGTCCAACTTGTAAAGAGATTTACTCAGGTTTGCGCAAGGGTGATGATGAGTCCGGCTCGGATGGATCGGGTGATTAATCATTGGTAGCAATTGGAACTCTTACTGAATCTGAGAGTGAATTAGATCTAAAACCAGACCGCCCTTGGGTCTGCGTGGTCTGGGATGACCCAGTCAATTTAATGACATATGTAACGCATGTATTTATGGTGATCTTTGGTTACTCAAAAGAGAAGGCGACCGAGCTGATGCTCAAAGTTCACAATGAAGGTCGCGCCACAGTTTCATCTGGAACACGCGAAGAGATGGAACGAGATGTGCAGCGTCTTCACGAGTATGGACTCTGGGCAACTCTTCAGCGAGATGATGAATTTTGAGTTCTAAATTTGTTCGCGATGATGACGGCACAATTCGAATCGTCTTCACATCTCAAGAGGCGCACGTCGTGATTAATCTGACAGCACAACTCTTAGAACTTCTTGGCGAGGGTTCACTCAACGCAGATATTGAAGCCGATCCCCTCTTTCAAATGATGGGGCTAGGAGCGAGTGAACAACCTCCGGAGGATCCAGTTTTGCGGCGATTACTCCCTAGCGCATACAAAGATCAAAAATCCGCATCCGAGTTTCGTCGATATACCGAACATGGTTTGCGCGAGAAGAAACGCGCCCACGCCCATTTAGTTTATGAAGCGCTTACTCCAACAGATGATGATTGGAGCGCTGATCAACCAATAGATCGAGGCTCAATAGAAGTTTCAATTCTTGAGCCAGAAGCGATGGCTTGGCTTGGAGCGCTTAATGATTTGCGGTTAGCACTCGCGGTTCGTCTCGGTATAAGTAAGGAATTTGATGAGAGAGATCAAAAAACTCAAAAAGTCCCCACGGGTCCGGGAGACGCTGATAGTCACGAGAAAGCTGACTTGCACAAGAAATATGAATTGATGACCGACTCAGATCCCATGAAGGCCGTTTACGCCGTTTATTCCTGGCTGGGCTGGCTACAACAATCGCTGCTCGAAGTTCTCATGGGCAGCGGCGATGATCATCAGGCAACTTGATTTCCAAAATCTTTTCTCATTCCAAATAAACACTTACTTTTCCAGAAGTCACTAAGCGCCAACTATCAATCGAAATTACTACTCTTTGTTAACCTGCTTTTAGAAAACTATCTAAATTTCTTGTTGATTTCCCCTCCTTAATATCCAAATTGTCAGACCCAACATAAATCATTCATCCATGAGCATCTCTCAAATTTCGAGTCCGTACTCGAGTCAATTCTCGGACTCATTCTCCGCCCCATGCTCGGATCAAGTATCGGACCCATCTTCGGACCAGGTTGCGAATCGAGACGAAGTTCAAATTTCTTACATACAAACAAGACCCGGAAGCTACGAAAATTTGGGAAGACTCCTAGAAATTCAACCCAAGAGCCTCAGCTCAACCGGAAAAATCGACTATTTAGCGGCGCTTGAAAAGCAATATTCATGGCTTTATTCACTAATTCAAGAAGCAACTCTCGCTATTGCTGGAAGTGAACCCAATGAAATGTCGAATATGTGGGAGGGTGTGGACGAAGCTGAGCGTGAGGATGTAGCTACAGCGCTTCGACTATCACCCAACACTGCACAGTTGAGAATAGATGTTGCAAGGACACTTTCAAATCATCTCCCCGCTACATGCGATGCCCTATCGAGCGGAGTGATTAGCTCCAGCCACGCAACCACAATCGCTCGCGAGACCTCGGATGCTCTAGTTCGTGGCGTATCGCCCGACATACTTCCACTCATCGAGAAGAAGGCGCTTGCTCATGCCGAGTATCACACCGCCGCCCAAGTCGCCCGAAAACTCAAAACACTTTTTGCTCAATTCGCACCTGAGATTCACGAAGAGCGCCACGAACAGGCACGAGACTCTCGGTCGGTAAAGATCTACCCCGAAGGTGATGGCATGTCTACTTTGATTGCCCTTCTGCCTTCGGAAGATGCCCAAACTGTTTATCTAGCAATTAACGCAAGAATTGCTCTCGATGATGAGGGCAATAAATCCGGCTTCTCAGATTCCAGACAACCACAGCCCGAGGATTCCAATCAATCAGAGCCCTCTGATTCCAATAGTCCTCACTCCAAGTCCAAAATCTCCGATGAGCGAACCATGGACATGAAGCGCGCTGACGCATTAACAAGAATCGCAACCGACTTTTTAGGAAAAAATCACGAAAAGCTTGAAAAACATAAGAGACCAATCTCCATAAATGTGACTATAGATCTTCCAACTCTCCTCGGTTTATCAAACAATCCTGGTCTACTAGAGGGCCTTGGACCAATTCCAGCCTCTGTCGCAAGAAAACTTGCTGCCGACGGAAAGTGGAGAAAGTTCATAACCGATCCCCTCTCGGGAAACCTTCTAGATATGGGACGAACTCACTATGTCCCATCCCAATATCTAGTGGATTTCTTAACAGCGCGGGATCGAATTTGCAGATTTCCCGGCTGCAGCCAACCCGCGCGTCTGGGCGATATTGATCATGCAAAGAGTTGGGATGAGGGAGGAGAAACAAATCCGAAAAATCTTGGCTTCTTGTGTAGAAGACATCATCGCTTAAAAACTCATGGGGATTGGAAGTTAGTTAGCCATGAAGATGGTTCATGCACGTGGACTTCTCCTCATGGGAAAGAGATATTTGTTCCCGCAAGGCCCCTTAATGAGAGCACCTGATTTAATACGAGCATTTGATTTAATACGAGCATCTGATTTAATACGAGCACCTGATCCAATTCATGTCCAAAATTAGAATGAGCATTTAGAATTGCGGCGTGGAATCACTGGCCCTTGCGGTTGCAATTATTGTTTCTCCCGCCATGTACGGCGGTCCGCTTGTGCTTCTACTTTCACTCTGGCGTAGAGAAAGCATCTCAAAATTTCGATTGATCTTCATTCGCGTAATAGGTGGGTTGGCATTTCTCAGTGGAGCTTTCCTAATTGTTGAAAACATTAGTCGCGGATCCACAATCATCGGACTTATCGGAGTTTCCACTTCTGCAATTGCTATTTGGCGCACCAAATAAATAAACTTTCTTTGACTGAATCCAGGACCGCGAGAAGTTGATTGAATCCCGATCCAAGCTGAACCAAATTCAAGCTGAACCAAGCGCGGGCCAAACCAAATGGTGGAGGTGCCGGGAATCGAACCCGGGTCCTTCGACACTGATACAGGGCTTCTACGGGCGTAGTGTGCTAATCGATTTCTCTGTCCCGGTTCTCACGCACACAAGTAACCGACGAACGCAGTTGTGTTAGATGTCCCTGCCAATAATCACAACGTTATCGGCCGGTAAGCCCTCTGTCGACGTTGGATCCTGAGGCGAAGGCGTGCTCAGGGCAACGGATTACAGCGCTCGCTTAGGCAGCGAGTTTGTAATCAGACGAAGTTTTATCTGCGTCTAATTGATTGCGCGGGTTTTTGTGGTTAACGAGATCATCCCGGCTTCCTCGGCCCGCTTCCCCTGGCTCAACAACCGAAGTCGAGACCGTTCACCCCCAAGATTTTTGGCTTAAGGATTAGAAGCTAGAAAGAGAATTGTACGGGAGCATAAACAAGGAGAGAAATTGCTTTATTCCCGGCCGCATCAAAGGCGAAGTTGCTTTAAAACCAGCTGTATAAAAGGCGAAGTTGGTTACCTCTCTGCTCAACTAGTCTTCAAAATCTTTACGGCGAGTACCTCTCCCCGATGACTTTCCCGATGACCTTTGCGATAACGCTCGATCAATTTCTCGTGATGCCTGTCGTTCCTTCAAAGATTCTCGTTTGTCGTGGGCTTTCTTACCGCGCGCTAAACCCATTTCGACTTTCACGATTCCATCTTTGAAATAGAGCGATAAGGGAATCAAAGTCAAACCTGACTCCTTCAGCTTTCCAATCAGTTTTGAAATCTCTCTCTTCTGTAATAAGAGTTTTCGCTCTCTTCTTGGCTCATGATTAGTCCAAGAACCTTCGTTGTATTCCGGAATATGAACACCACTAAGCCAGAGTTCTCCCTCTTTCACAGAGGCATATCCATCGGTAAGAGTTGCCCGCCCCGCCCGAAGACTCTTAACCTCAGTTCCCTGAAGTACTAAACCAGCTTCAAATACCTCATCGATGAAGTAGTCATGTCGCCCCTTCTTATTCTGGGCAATCAATTTCTTTCCCGATTCCTTCACCATGGGTAAAGGGTAATGAATGAATCGGAATCAAAATGAAAAGTACCTTGAAACGCGCTTGAAGTTAGCTCTTCGAACCCAATTGCGCTAAGCCACCAAGAATCTGAAGCGCCTTGATCTTCATCTCGGAATCCGAAACTCGAAGATCAGGAACAACGCCGACCCCTTCGATTGTCCGCCCGCTTGGTGTTAAGTAAAGAGCAACTGTTAGCTCCAACTTAGAACCATCCTTAAGGGTCATAAATTCTTGAACGGAGCCTTTGCCAAAAGAGGTTTGTCCGATTACTACTCCTCTATTTCGATCTTGAAATGCACCGGCAAGAATCTCGGCTGCACTTGTTGTTCCTTTGTTGATTAATAAGACAACCGGCACTGAGGAAGGCTTGGGATTATTGGCAGTAAAGACTCTCTCTTCTCCATTTGCTCTATAAGAAACTATTGTTCCGCGACCTATAAATTCCTCCGCGATTGATACCGCTTCTTCAATCAAGCCTCCAGGATTATCTCGAAGATCTATCACAACTCCTTTGGAGTTTTTCAAAGTCGAGAGCGCTTCAGAAAACTCACTTGATGTACCCGATGAGAAAGAATTAATTGCGAGAAAGGCGACTTCAGAGGTTAACTGTGAAGCATCAACCGTTCGAATATCAACTCTTTCCGACATTAAATCAAAAATCTTAATCGCACCATTTCTATTGACTTTAAGCGAAACTTCTTTGCCGAGGTCTCCTCTTATAAGGGCGGCGACAGTGACTGGAGCGCTCCCTTGAACATCCGTTCCATTCACTTCAAGAATTTGATCTCCAACTTCTAATCCACTCTTGAACGCCGGAGTTCCCTCCTGCACACTGGCAATTTCGATTGCCCCAGAGCGAGCTTCGCGAATAGAGATTCCAATTCCAGTAAGAGCATTTGCCGTTGCATTGTTCAACTCATCAAGAGTTGCTGACGGAAAGTAGTTTGCCCAGTCATCTCCCGACGCCTTTAGAGCTCCTTCGATAGCTGCTCGTTCAAGGGTCTCGCGATCAACCTCTTTCGTTGAATTAGATAACAATTCATCGATTGCGCTATCTACGAGAGATTTTCCGGTGGTGTTTCCAAATCCTGTGCCTATGACAAAGAAAAGTGCTGCAATAAAAATACCCAAAAATAGAAGACTAACTCGATCATTCTTTTCTTCTTCGGGGGAACGGCCAACCACGGACTTCTTCACTCCTCTTGAGGGGAATCTCCCTCGATTAAAACCTGATCCTTAAACCTTCAGGTATTTGCGAAGGGTAAGGGTAGAGGCAACTGTTGCAACAAGTAAACCAGTGCCAAGCAGGTACGCGGAAGTAAGTACGACATCGTTCCAAGTAAAGAAATTAGTAAAAGTAAGTAATGGGGCTATTCGATCGTCGATTACGTACTTCAAGCCAGAGAGCAATCCCACACTAAATCCCCAGCCCAAGATTGAGGAAAAGATTCCCTCGAGAATAAAAGGTAATTGAATTGAGAATGAACTCGCGCCAACGAGTTTCATTACATTTGTCTCTCTTCGCCTATTAAAAGCAGCAATTCTCAAAGTGTTGCTAATAAGTAAAGCTGCGGTTAAAACGCTGGCAAAGCCGATGGCGAGCGCGCCATCGCGTAGAACATTCAGTAGCCGGAAGAACTTTTCCAATATTGAACGTTGATCTTGAACAACTTCCACACCGGGTCGACCGACAAAAGCACTTTGAATAACCGCGAACTGCGTTGGGTCCTTTAACTTGACTCGGAATGACTCAGGAAGTTGATCAACTGTGACATTTTGCGAAATCGCCGAATCTTTGAATCTTTCTTGAAATCTCTCAAAGGCCTCTGATTGCGATTCGTAATAGACAGTATCGACAACGGGAAGAGCCTCTAGGTCTCGCTGAATCTCCAATCTTTGCGCATCTGTGACAACTCCCGAAGAACAGGACGTTGCATCCGAGAGGGAGCCACAGAGAAATACCGATACTTCGATTTTGTCGTACCAATAATCTTTCATCACTCGCACTTGGGCATTCGATAACAGTCCAATACCGAGGAGTGACAAGGAAATTGCTACAGTGATTATCACCGCAAAGGTCATAGTCAAATTGCGCTTAAGGCCAATACCAACTTCGCTAAATATAAATCGAGCTCTCATTTATTCACCATCATCCTGAGTATCCATATACACCGCGCGCCTGGTCTCTAACAACGTGTCCAGCGTCAAGTTCGATAACACGTTTGCGCATCTGGTCAACAATTCCCGCGTCATGAGTCGCCATAACGACGGTTGTTCCATCTCTATTGATGCGATCCAATAACTTCATGATTCCAACCGAAGTCGCTGGATCCAAGTTTCCAGTTGGCTCATCCGCAATCAAAATGGCTGGCTTACTCACATAAGCTCGTGCAATAGCAACCCTTTGCTGTTCACCGCCCGATAGTTCTCCAGGCTTTCTATCTGCCTTGTCCTCTAATCCCACTAGCTCAAGGACTTCCGGTACTTCGCGGGCGATCTCTTTGCGCGAAAATCCAAGTACGTGCAAAGTGAAGGCAACATTTTCAGCAACTGTTTTATTCGGAAGGAGTCTAAAATCTTGAAAGACGGTTCCAACTTGTCTTCTTAATTGCGGAACTTTCCAATTAGATAGGGTGTTCAAATCCTTACCAGCCACATGAATATTTCCAGTAGTTGGCTTTTCCTCACGGAGGACTAATCTCAAGAAGGTCGACTTACCAGATCCAGAGAGGCCAACGAGGAATACGAACTCCCCTTTTTCAACTTCTAGAGAGATATTGTCGAGAGCAGGCTTATCCGACTTCGGATAAACCTTCGTAACATTCTCAAACTTAATCACGAGTGGATTCTAGGTAGGCCAGCCGGCAAAAGTGGGTATGAACCCGCAACATCTGATGTGAATTGGGTGAAATCTCCTGTGGGAATGAATCTTGTGCGCCTACTTACCTACATTCTTAGCGCTACTTACTTCGCCTCCATTTAATTCCAGCCTCGATAAATCCATCAAGATCGCCATCAAGCACGGCTTGGGTGTTTCCAGTTTCATAATCAGTTCGGTGGTCTTTGACCATTTGATACGGGTGCAGAACATAAGAACGAATCTGATTTCCCCATGAACCTGAGGTATCTCCACGAAGAGCGTCAATTTTTGCACGCTCTTCCTGATTACGTTTCTCAAGAAGTTTTGACTGCAGTACCGCCATCGCCGTGGCTCGATTTTGAATTTGCGAACGCTCATTTTGGCAAGAAACAACTATTCCGGTGGGGATGTGAGTGATGCGAACAGCTGAGTCGGTGGTATTTACTCCTTGCCCACCAGGACCCGAGGAGCGATAAACATCTACTCGAATATCTTTCTCATCAATCTCAATGTGATCGCTCTGCTCAACAACCGGGACAACTTCAACTCCGGCAAAGGAAGTGTGGCGACGGTTTTGGCTATCAAATGGCGATATTCGAACTAGGCGATGAGTTCCTTGTTCAACAGAGAGAGTCCCATAAACGTAAGGTCCTGAGACTTTGAATGTGGTCGATTTAATTCCAGCTTCCTCCGCATATGAGGTTTCTAAAACATTGACCGAAAGTGAATGGCGCTCGCAATAGCGAAGGAACATTCGAGAGACCATCTCGGCCCAATCTGCGGCATCAACTCCTCCCGCTTCTGATCGAATGGTTACCAAAGCATCGCGATGGTCATACTCTCCGCTTAGCAGGGTCTGTACTTCTAAATCGCCAATGGCTTTAGTTAGTGAATCAATTTCTTTATTGAAATCATCCAAAGCCTTCGCATCTGACTCCGATTCAGCCAATTCCAACATCACAGGTAGATCCACGAGCCGTCCGCGTAACGCTTTAACTTTATTGAGAGTGGATTGGGTTCGAGATAGAGCGCTCGTAACTTTTTGGGCATTTTCAGGGTCATTCCAAAGATCAGGTGCGCCAGCTTCTTGCTCTAGCTCGAGGACTCGTTGTTCAAGTTTTTTAACATCCAAAACAGATTCGATTCCCGCAAGCGATTTCTCTAGGGATTCGAATTCTGTTGAATAATCACGCTCAGCCACTCGCACATGATACCCGCATAAAATTGCACATTTTCTCGGTGGTGCAAACACGGAAATTTAGAAATTGGAGCAAAAATAATTGCTGAAACTCTTGGTCCTCCAAAAGAACTACCTCAAAAGAGTAATCACAATGAACGAGTACTAATCTTCAACGAGAAAGGAGCTTGCCGAGGCGCTAACTTCAATCTTGAAACTCTTCAAATTTAAAACTCTTACCTGAAATGGCAATTCATGAACTTGAGAGACCGATGCCGACAATTCAGATCCATTACATTTGAAGTTATCAATACTCACAAGCTTCGATGCAATATTTCCAAAAGCTGATCTGTTTTTTTGCTGTTCAGATTCGTTCTGATTACTGGCCAAAAATTTTCTTTCAATCAAGATATTTCGTTCAAAAGTAACTCTTGCAGCGGCACAATCTATGGGAACTCGAAGGGCTCCCCTGCGTATACTCTCTTCAGCCAAGTAGTCAGTTAATGGTGCGTTGTAGTAATAAGCGAGAAGATCTAATTCCTGGGCCCCATCGGCTAGCGCCGATTCAACTCTGTTTGTTAAATCTCGCCTGGCGACATAAGCGGATGCGATATTCGAGATGATAAAAATTAGAATCATAAGTATGGAGAAAAGTGTGATTATTAAAGGCGATATCGAGCCTTGATTATCAGAGGGATATTCGGAGTCTTCATTGGATTGTCGGTAACTTCCATGAGGCGCTATCGATCGTGTCTCGGACAAACAATTCACCAATGGGCTATTGCCATTTATCAACATAGGATGTTGCTCGTGCAAGACTAAGTCTCTCTTGAGTCACTGCACCCGTTTGGTCCTCCCAGAAATTGTTACTTGAGAAAATTGAGTTGGATGATTTTTCTGTGGCGCTTTCTTCTTGAAAAAGAGTCAACTCGACTCCAGCGCCTGGGGTGATGCAGGGTTGGTGCGAGCAATTCACGCTGTAAGAGAACCCTTCTCGTTCATAGGCAGAGAGAAGTAATTGGACCCTCGAGTGAGCCTCCTCATCATCATTTCCTGTCGTGAAGGCTCTAGCCGCTTCACGGGCAATGAAGGAAACCTCCATTTCAGATCTAGCCAGATTCGACATCGACAAAAAGAAAAATAGTGCGGGCAAGAATAGGGGCAGCGCAATCAGTACAAATTCTCCGGTAGCGCTTCCACGCTCGTCGAAAAAGAAATTCGAGTGTTTAGTTCTCAATTAATACCGCTGTATTTCTTATTCCAACCTCTTCAATTCCAAAAAATCTTAGAATCCCGTGGAATATTGGAATCTGAGTATTCACTTCTATTTTGTGTATATCTCCATATACGCTGGACTTTTGACTCATGCTAACTTTTGAGCTTGATGAGAAACTCTTTCCAGCAAGAAATTGAAGCTTGTCAAGCAAATGTGGATCCGCAAATTCAACGTTTCTATACGCGCCGTCTCCATACGCGCCCTCTCCATACGCGCCGCTTCCAGCCTTTTGGCTTCCATACTCGCTAACAAAAGAATTCTCTTTACTCTCTTCAAAACTTCCTTCACGAGCGGCCTCGGATAGCGAAGTACTGATGACTAGATCATGTAGTTTTGCCCGCTCCATAACTTGCCACGATCCAGCGAAGAGAACCTGAAGAATCACCAGAAATAAGAGAGTGGTCGGAATTATTACCAACCCCGCTTCGACAGTCCCCTTTTCATCAAGCAAGCTCTCTTGCAAGAGGTCAGGACCGGTTTCAGTGCCATTTTCGCGAAGAAATAGATATGGGGTCATCGGACGATCTTTTCCGCAAGGGAGTTCATCGGATTCCATTCATTGCGTCAAGGGAGTTTTGCAGAATCTGACTAAGTCGGGGGGCGGCGATTGTCCATAATGCTGTGACTAAACCAGTGGTCATAAGTACAACAAGAACCCATCCGGGCACATCGCCTCGCTGCAGCGCCAAATCTTGTTTTGCTGAGTCATGTTTTGCTGAGTCATATGGGGCCAGTACGGGAGAGATTGGACTTTCCTCCTGAAACTTAATGTTGAGGAGGCGATTTCTGTGTTGAAGATACTCGTTATTCAACCTTCGCAGACTCTCTTGAATTCCCTTGGGGAGTAGATTAAAGACTTTGCCTGCAGCAACTCCAACTGAAACATCCACAAAAATAGCAAGATTTGCCGTGCGATCCAATATCTTTGCAAGAACTCGTTTTGGAAATGATGCCACTTTACGCCTCGTAGATTTCCTCTCACTTTTACTAGAAACTTCCAACCAATCGACTCTATTCATTGAAAAATCTCCTTTTCTGCTCGATATCTCTAAATCTCTGTTCGACGTCATCGATTTTGACCAAATCACGTTAGATCAGATTGACTTCGACTAAATCAACTTCGACCAGTTCCGATGTGGACCAGATCTCTTATCAATCATTTAGGCGAATAATCTTTGATTTCTAATAGCAGTTGGCAGAATATTTGTGAACTGTGGATAAGTCATGGTCAGCAAGTGAATCAGCCCTAGGTGGGTATCGTTATGTGTTACTAAAAAGCTTCTAATTGTATGATGGATGGGAAGAGGGCGAAGAGCACCGAGATTGGAAGCAATAGGAAGACGACCGGAAGTAATAGCGCAATCTCTGCCTTGCCGGCCCTTCGAAGCATTTCGTTTTTCGAATCAACTTGGGCATCTTTTAATAAGGCCGTTAGAACTGGTACGAGCGGCGTTCCGCGTTCTATGGCGATTGAAATTGAATTGCTGAACCGTCTCGACCCAGGGCTCCCTACGCGTCGAGCAAAATTATCGATAGCCCGGACTGCAGACTCGCCTTCCATTACTTCATTCACAATCGACCGCAATTCTTGGGCAACAAGGGATTCGCTACGCCCAGAAACCAATTGCATCGCTCTTACCGGAGATATGCCGGCTGAAATCATCAACGTGATTGCTTGCGTAATGCCGGGTAATTCCAAATCAACTCTCTTTTGCCAATCCTTCTTTTCCGTTTCAGCTTTCCGTTGTTGCAAGAGTACATAGGCACCCGTAACAACAATTAGATAGATCCAAAAAGTTCCTACTTGTCGCCAAGTTACAAACAAGATTCCAATAGCTATTAAGGCTGATGAGGCCATGAATCCAACGCTTAAATCGATAGTCCTATTGCCAATCCGCCAATCTCGTACCCCGTATTGGCTTTCACGGGCCACGAGGTAGATCCCCCAATATAAAAGGGGTGCAACAGTAAGAAATATCAATAGATTCATACAGTTGCAGTTAGCAAGTTTCTTCTTGGAGAATCATTCTCCGTAAAAGCGTTCGCAATGCTTACGTTGATCATGCATACCTTGATCATGCATTCGTTCACCATAATGTCACTTAAATTCTTAGTGGCCGGGCCGCTGCTGGTATGCGGGCTACCCGTTCCATCCATATAAAGGCAACTGCCGTTGCGATAACTCCAATTGAGAGCACAGTCTTTCCCGCAGAACTTTGGTATGCCGCCACAGTATCTTTTTGCGCCGATAACAGAAGCAGAATCAACCATGGCGCAGCTGCACCCAAGAGCGCTGAATTTCTAATCCAGCCAAATTTCGTTTTGATTTCCTCTTGCGCTTCAAAGTCGTCACGAAGAAAACTTGAGAGTAGACGTAAAGTAACTGTGACATCCCGCCCGCCAAACTCCTTTGCTATGAGCAATGTAGAGAGTGTCTGATCCGAGGCGCTGCTATCTAGCGTTCTCATTTCACTAAGTAGCGATAATTCGAGGGATTCGCCGCCCTCCATTTTCGTCTTCACTCGGGCGAATGCCGGGGCTAGTTCTTCTGGGCCATGGCTAGCAAGATTTTGTACTGCCTCAGTAATTGACTCGCCAGCTTGAAGGGATGAAATGAGTGAATCGATTGCAATCGGCCATGCCAATTCCCGCGCTCTATTTGATTTCTCAACTCCTCGCTTCGCTACGAAAAATGGAATCGCTGTTACGAGTAATGAGACTGCAAGGCTAATCTCAAGGGAAGTTGTAAGTAACATCGCAATCGCGAATGCGGCGCCAAAGGAAAGTAGTAATTGAAATATCTGAACGAAAGTTGATTTCATTTCAACTCTTGAAGTATGGCGACCGTCCCTCGAATCAAGTTCGGGGAAATAATCTGAAGTTTCCACTCCGTAGTTGCGCTTTTGCCTGGCCAAGAAACTTCTGCCCACAATGCCTCTTGAAATCTGTGTCCAGCCTAAATATGCAAGAGTGGCAGAGAGAGTCGCAATCAAAACTGGGGTAACTAATTTCAAGATTGGCTCCGGTAAATATTGGGTTTGCTCAACGAACGAGTCTCGTGCCGATAAGGTCTTTAACATCAGATTTGACGCCCTAAGTTGGAAGTCCCGCGCACATAATTGGATCCATTCCAAGTAACGATCTCTTCGCAATCAATATGGCCTCCCTCGCTTCTCTCATTAACCGAAAGCAGTTGCTGAATCCGACGCTTGCCACTTTGATCCATTCCAACATGCACAACTAAATCAATCGCCCTGGAAACAGTTGGCGTCAAGAAATCTTGAGTTATGTTCTCGCCCGCGAGTAAAGGCAGAGTCTGAAGTTTTCGCACTGCTTCGCGCGCAGAATTCGCATGCAAAGTCGCCATTCCGGGAATCCCAGAATTCAACGCAATCAGTAGATCAAGCGACTCAGCCTCTCTTATCTCACCTATAACAATCCGCGATGGCCGCATCCGCAACGCCTCTTTGATAAGGCGACGGATTGAAATCTCCCCGACTCCCTCAAAATTAGATCCTCTCGTCTGCATAGCGATGCAATCTGGAAGTTTTGGACGAAGCTCAAAGACCTCCTCAATTGTTATTACACGCTCCGTGACCGGGATTGAACTCACCAGGGCGTTGAGCAGAGTTGTCTTTCCCGCTTGTGTTGAGCCACTAACCAAGATGTTCTTTCGCGCCAAAACGCTCGCCATCAAGATCCCTGCTACCTCATCATTCATTACCTCTAGTTCAACGAGGTCCTTCAAACTCTTTCCCCGCATCAAATGTTTGCGAATATTTATAGCCCAATGCTCGGAGGTGATTTCTGGTATCGCGATATGCAATCGACTTCCATCAGGCAATCGCGCATCCACAAACGGTTGCGATAAATCAATTCGCCTACCGCTCCATAAAAGGATGCGATCCATTAGTGCTTGAATCTCATCACTCGTAAGTATCAGATTCGTTAATTCACTCCTCCCGTTACGTGCAATAAATACCCGTTGCGGTGAGTTGATCCATATCTCCTCGATAGTTGGATCATCCAAGAAAGCTTGTAGTGGTCCGTACCTCGCTAATTGATTTGCTCCATCGGTTGGACTTGGGCCCGAGGTTGTAGTAGCGCTTGACGCAAAGATTGTTCCAGAGGTTTTAATGGAGCTGGAAGTTGAATTTGATTCAGGCTCGGGAAATTCAGAACTCTCAAGATCAATTCGTTCCTTGCGCCGACCTCTTTGCTCTCTTAAATCTCTTCTATCTTCAAGGTTTACTCGATCATCAAAAAAGTCATCAGCTACGCGCGCTCTTAAATTTGAAGTCACGGCGAATTCATACACCTCAGTTTTTTAGGTCGAGGCCAGGTCCGGGTTCTACTGTGCAAAGGTCACGGTTCGATCATCACCTTTCAGCCAATGTCAGCGCTTCGCAAACATTCGAGGAAGCGCTAGCTTCGGCTAGACTTGGGGAGTTAGGAAAAAAAATCATGGTGGGCGTAGCTCAGCTGGTAGAGCACCCGGTTGTGGTCCGGGATGTCGCGGGTTCAAGCCCCGTCGCTCACCCCAAAAACCATTGATTTCAATTTGTTAGTTCCCGGCTTTCGTCCTCGACGCACTCCCCACGTTTTTTGTGTCCCATACCGCTCCCAGGTAACTAAATCCCGGTAGGGCTTAGCGCTTCCGCGCCGATAGGCTTACTTTCTGTGGCAGGTATGACTCCCGAGAATAAGTTCGGTGGCTCATTTGGAGCCAATGAGTGGCTCGTTGATGAGATGTATGAGCAATACCTTCGTGATCCAAATTCAATAAGCGCAGAGTGGAAAGAGTTTTTCGCTGGCTATAAACCTGCTGGCGTAAATGGTGCCGGAACGAGTGGAATAGGTGCCAACGGTTCCAGTGCCAGCGCAGCAGTTGTGTCACCGGGAACTCCTCCGATTCCTAAACGTGACTTAAAGCAACAGGAAGTTGCAAAGACAGCTACTCCTGCTGCAACAACTGCACCTGCTCAACCGGCAGTTTCACAGACACAAGTTCCTCAAACCCCAGTTGTCGCGCAAACACAAATACCCGCCCCACAACAAGTCATTCAGCAAGTAGTGCGCCCTACGCAAGCTCCTGCGCC
>JACCDJ010053640.1_pt1 | contig 20850 bp, 19 predicted proteins | sample 7444481 | NCBI WGS metagenome assembly JACCDJ01 (sample SAMN15323435, study PRJNA562643) | freshwater metagenome | isolation source: river surface water | place: USA:Blue River Watershed | collected 2017-08-15 | reverse complement strand
GTAAATGTGGTGGCAAACGGGTTGGGGTATCCGAGAATGCGGACTTCGCTGGCCGATTCAGGTAGCGCGAGGATTCCCGAATTTGCGGTGTTCGGGCTCGCGTGCTGGTCAAAAACGGTCCAGGTGTAGGCTCCGTCGTGGCGGCGTCCAAAAGATTGGTTGTCCATTAGCGGAGGAACCCGAACCTCGTCGAGTACCGCCCAGTCTCCGGCGATTTGCCGACTGAGGTATACTCCTTCGCCGTTCGCGTCCAGTTTGAACGGAAGGGCCCCCGTGAAGCTGCTGCTGCCGGATGCCCAAAGCAGCAGCCTCCCACCCGCCGGAATGCTGTAGCCATTGAGGCTTGCCTTGGCTGGGTTCGTTCGGCTGTCGCTCAGGTAGAGGCCGTTGAGGCTGACCGAGGTGGCCCCGGGATTCAACAATTCAATCCAGTCTTCTCGGTTGCCGTTGGGCGCTGTGGGGCCGTTTGCGTTGGCGCTGCACACTTCATTCAGTACGACGTTCGGGCCCGCAATGGTCGCCCAAAATCCGGGCGAGCAGGGCGCGGAATTGGCTGCGCCTTGAGCGTCCGTTGCCGTAACGTAGTAGCTAAATCCGTTGCTGACCCCGTCCAGGAGGGCGCCGTAGAGTCGGTCGCCAGCCAATTCGTCGTGGTGCGCCCCGTCGTCCAACAAGGCCAAACTCTGCCAGCTTCCGCCGGTAGGTTGGTAGTGAACTACTACGCTCGGCGTGGCTTCGTCCCAAACTTCGACCTGAATCGGAACTCGGCCGCTGGCCCCGTGGCCCACCATCCGCGGTGGGAATACGATGGGTTCCACATTTCCCTGCGGAATTTGGATTGCCGAAGAAGCGATGCGCGTTGCCATAAAGGGATGGATCCCAAATTTTACGTGGGCTCCAGCGGCCACCGTCAGGGCGTTCCAGAAATCCAGGGAATCGTAGCCGTAGTCCAAGCTGCGGTAGGCGTCCTCTTCGACATACGGCGCGAGCTGGGCGCGGAGGTTCGTGTTGCGCGCTTGCCACGCGGACGTCCCGGCCAATGCGCCCAATTCGTTCAAAAACAGCCCAAGCCGACGCTGGGCCTCGGGATTTGCGCTGATTTTCGTGTACAGGGGGTAGGTGCCGAATTGCGTGATGCCGCGCGTGGCCCAATTGATGTTGAACCAATCCACACCAAACGTATTGTCGGCATCGTAGGAGCTAAAGTGCATCAAACCGCTTGCCGGATCTTCGTAGAGGTAGAAGTTGTTTTTATTGAACGAGTGGTTGTCCCAATGCCCGGTGGTGATTTCCCAGGCGAGCCATTTGAGGTAGTCGTTGACGTTAAAAATGCTGTCGAGCGCACACAGCGACTGCGTGCCCGTCGTGGCGTGCAGCGCGGTCACAAACGCTGCGAGTCCACGGTAGTCGTCGGCGCCTTCGTTGGTTTCGAGTTCGTAGACCCGCCTTCCGCCCGACGAAAGTTTGTAGGACGCGGGGTCGGTCCCAAGGTTGGCCAAGTCCGCAGGGTAGAGGCACTTGTACAGGTTGCCCGCATCCCGCGCGAAGCGGTGCTCCACGTAGTCGTCGTTGAAGTGTTCCACGTTGGCATACAGGCCAAACGGCTGTCCGTTGATGAAAAGTCGAACGTGGTTGACGCGCGGAGCGGGAATCCCTAAATCCTGGGCGAGCTCCCAGGCAATGCGCGCCCTCATGATGCTTGGGTCGTTGTGTTCTCCGTTTAAATTCAGGTCTTTAACTCCCTGGGAACGCGCACCGGGCGTGAAGCTGTTGAACGAAATCTTAAACGACTTTTTGCCGCTGCTGCGCGACGTGTTGCCGCGCAGTCGGAAGCCTACTTCGACACCGCTTACCGAAAATCCGGGCGCCGTAAACGCAAAGGTTGCGTGGTATTCGTAGTCGCTGGTGACGTTGGTTAAAATTGCCGCCAGGCTGTCGGCCGGAATCGCAATGTCGATGCGCGGAACGACGTCGGTGCGGTAGAATTGGTTCGCCGGCGGCAAGGCTGCGCGCTGTGCGGCCATCGACCAGGGAACGGCCATGAACAGGGCCAACCAAACGATGTTTGTGCGCATTACCGTACCGTGTTGACCGTCAATTCATCCACAAAAACAAAGGTTTCCCCTCCGGCACCGGGGTGCCACGAGGGCAGAATGCCGGGGTTTGCCAGCTTCACGCGAACGGATTGTAGCTTGGCGCCCTTCGGCCCCGTGAAGCCTACGGTTTTTCGGAATACCGCGCTGGGGCTCTCGCTGCGCGCCACATCGCCGAGGTCGATGTGCTGCGTTTGGACCGCGGCGTTGGCAAACACGCAGGTAACCTCGATCGCTTCCGGCAGGGCGATCCACGACTTGATGTCCTTGAGCAGGCTTACTTCAACCTCAATTTCGCGAGCCTTGATGGCTTTGGGGTGCACGAGTTCGATGATCGCGTCCTGGCCCTGAATCCCCGTCCATTCGCCTTTGCGCCAATCCACGTCGCCGTAGACGCCGTCCACTAAACTTGCGTCACCCGGTCGGTATTGGGGATTTGCTACCCCCTGTACCAACGTGGCGGTCCATTCGTTTGGTTTTTTCGTGGTCTCCGCGATGGACCGGTGCTGGGTTCGGCCGTCGCCCGCTTCGAGTTTCTGGCTCTCGGTAACTGTTTGGCTCGCCCCGTCAATCGTGGCGGTAGTCTTGCCCTCAAACCGCCGCGGAATCTGGATTCGCGGCGCCGGAAGCACCACCGACGTCAGCCCGCGTGCTGCGTTTTCGTAAGGAGCCAGCGCACCGGGTGCCGTTCCGTGGTGGACCGTAATGCGCTCCGCCTTCACCAGTTCGTCATGGTCTATAAATCCGCGGTAGGCAAGTCGGGCGTTGTGGTAGGGCAGTTCCAGGCTTTGCACGTAGGGCCCGGTTCCGAAGCGATACAGGTCAGTATTCAACCCATTTGCCCGCAGCGCAACCCGGTTCCAGAGCATGGGGCCCACCGCGTAGCGCGCTTCGCCCGGAACCAAGGGGTAAATTCCCCAGGAGCTCATCACGTACCAGGCCGACATCTGGCCGCAGTCTTCGTTGCCTTGGTAGCCGTCGGGCTGGTCGCTGTACATGGTAGCCAAGATTTCGCGAATGCGCTCGTGGCCTTTGTCGGCGCGCGGCGTGGCGGAATACAGCCACGCAATATGGTGCGACGGTTCGTTGCCGTGGGCGTATTGACCGATGAGCCCGGTAATGTCGGCTTGTTCGCGCCCGACGGTCGCTGAGGGCGCAGCAAACAACGCGTCGAGTTGGCCTTCCAGGGTTCGCCCTTGAGCGCGGAGCATGCTCGTCCAGCGCGCGAGGTCGTGCACCGGCGCAAAACTGTACTGCCAGGCGTTGGCCTCGGTGAAGTGGTTGTTGACCTCCCGGGGCTCGAAGCGCGCCAAGAAGTCGCCGTTGTCGCGTGGACGCATCAGCCCTGTAGCGGGATCAAGCAAACTAACCCATCCCTGGCTGCGTCGCCAAAATTCCTCCGCCGTCCCGAGGTCGCCCAAGCGCGCCGCAGTCCACGCAATCGTCGCGTCGTCGTAGCTGTACTCCAGCGTCTTGGAAACGCTTTCGGACTCGTCCTGAATGCTCAAGTATCCGTTCGCGGCGTAGGCAGGCAGGCCAAAAACCGGCGCGTTGGCGGTGGTTGTCATGGCGTTGAGCAGTCGTCCTCCGTCTACCGCGTAGCCCTTAGCGTGGGCATCGGCGAGCACGCTTACGCTGTGGTAGCCGATCATGCAGTTGGTTTCGTTGCCGGCAAGTTCCCAAACCGGAAGACGCCCTGACTGATCAAACATATCCAACATGCTGACAATAAAGTCTTTGGTTCGTTCTGGTTGAACTAAAGCATAAAGAGGGTGTGCCGTGCGGTAGGTGTCCCAAAGCGAAAACACCGTGTAGTGGGCGTTGGTCGGGTCGCGGTGGATTCGGCCGTCCATTCCGCGGTAGCGCCCGTCCACATCGCTCCACAGATTGGGCACGCTAAACGCGTGGTAGAGTGCGGTGGCGTAGACGCGGCGGTCGGTGGCACTGCCGCCTTCGACCTGTGCTCGGTCCAGTTCGGCTTGCCACATCGTCCGGTCTCGGGCCACACAGCGCTCGAAATGAGGCGCATCCGCAAGGGTTGCGGTCAAATTGCGGTCCGCACCTTCGGGATCGGTCCCCGAAAACCCCACGGCGAATTCGACCGAAGGCGTCGCAAAGCGCAGCAGTACGTGTAGGGAATCCAAAACGTCCACCTTGGTTCCCTTGGGCAGCTTCAGCGCCAAATAAGCATGCTGCTCGCGGGCCCACCCCTGACTCACCCGCTGCAAAATCAAGGTTTCCCCGAACTGAATCACTTTAGCGCGGAGCACGCGGTCGCGGTAGTTAAGGTCGATCCAGGCCACCGCAGGCTGGCCCGGAGCAAAGGTGTAGCGGTGAAATCCGCCGCGCTCGGCCGCAGTGAATTCCGCCTTAGTGCCGTTCGCCAGCGTTACCCCGTAGTATCCTGCCGAAGCGGTTTCCGAGGCCTTGCGGAACGCCATTGGGGAATCCTCAAAGGCGGAACCCCACGGTTTGAACAAAAAATCGCCGTAGTCGCCCACGCCCGTGCCGCTCAGGTGCGTATGGCTGAAGCCCCACAGGGTTGAATCGGTGTAGTGGTAGCCGCTGCAGCCGTCCCAGCCATCTCGGCGCGTATCGGGCCCAATTTGAACCATACCGAAGGGTGCGGTGGCCGAAGGGTGGGTGTGGCCGTGGCCACCCGTGCCAATAAACGGATCGATGTCGGCTACCGAAATTTGGGCCGAGGCGGCCGTTGCCGCGCTAAATGCGGCGGCACAGAGTAGGGTGCGGGTCATACCCGAAAGATAGCGACCGTACCGAAGCTATTCGCCCAATAGGTCGGGCCGACGCTCCCGAGTGCGCGCAAGGGCCTGCTCGGCGCGCCACTGCTCGATCGCCGGGGTGTTGCCCGACGTCAAAATCTCGGGAACCTTTAGGCCGCGAAACTCGGCCGGTCGCGTGTACACTGGGGGAGCGAGCAAATTGTCCTGAAACGAGTCCGTCAGGGCCGAGGTTTCGTCGTTCAGCACGCCCGGAATCAAGCGAATCAGCGCGTCCGCAATCACCGCCGCGGCCAACTCGCCGCCGCTCAGCACGTAGTCGCCAATCGAAATCTCGTGGGTAATCAGGCTGTCGCGCACCCGCTGGTCAATGCCCTTGTAGTGTCCGCACACAATTAACACGTTGTGGAACGCGGACATGCGGTTGGCCATCGGTTGGTCTAGGGTTTCGCCGTCGGGCGACGTGTAAATCACGGCGTCGTAGGTCCGTTCCGCCATCAGGCCTTCGATGCAGGCAAAAAGCGGCTCGGGCTTCATGACCATTCCGGCCCCGCCGCCAAAGGCGTAGTCGTCGACCTGCTTGTGCTTGCCCAAGCCGAATTCGCGCAAGTCGTGCAGGTGTACCTCGGCAAGTCCCTTGGTTTGGGCGCGCTTGAGAATGGATGCCTCGAACGGACTGCGAATCAGTTCCGGGAGCAAGGAGACAATGTCGATGCGCACCGCCTAGGCCAGTCCGATTTCGACCAAGCGCTCGTGCAGGTAGGCTCCGGCGGTAATGTCGCTGAACGCCTTGGGACGCTCGGCGCTCACGCAGTGGGCCAAGCAATTGAGCGGCATGTCCTCTTTGGGGTGCACAAAAAACGGCATCGAAAAGCGCGGAAGGTGGCGCTTCTCGGCAGTCGGATTTACCACGCGGTGGGTGGTGCTTGCCAGCACGCCGTTGGTGAGGCGCTGCAGCATGTCGCCCACATTGATGACGAGCACGTCGGTGGTCACGTGAATCGGAACCCATTTTCCTTCGGAAATCACCTCAAGCCCTTCAGCCGATGCGCCCATCAGCAAGGTGATCAGGTTGATGTCTTCGTGGGCCGCAGCGCGGATGCCGTCTTCAGGAAGTTCCGGCTGCGCGGGGTAGTGAATGGCGCGAAAAATGGAATGGCCGCCCGCCAGGGCTTCGGTAAAGTACTCGCGGTCCAGGCCGATGTGCAGGGCGACGGCCTTCATAAGCTCATTGCCAATCGCCTCGAGCTTCACGTAGGCGTCGTGAATCACGTCGTCCATTCCCGACACCGCCGCGTTTACGGCGACATTGGGCATCAGTCCGCGCGCTTCGGCGTTCATCGGCCCCCACTGAAAAAATTCCTTGAGGTCGGCCGAGGTTTCGCCCTTGGCGTGTTCGACGCCAAACGGCGTAAATCCCCGCTGCCCCTTGGCTCCAGCCAAAATGTAGTCGCGCTTGATCGCTTCGGGAAGCTGAAAAAACTGCTGAACGGCCGTGTACAGTTGCTCGCGGTCGGTGGCACCAAAGCCGTGGTGTTCAATGGCGGCAAAACCAAGGGTACGAAAAGCCGTTCCGAGGGCGTCCGAGAAGGCTTTTTGGGCCTCTGGTCCGCCGTGAGTCCAATCCTGGAGCGAAAGGGTGGGAAGTTGCATACATCAAAGATAGGACGCGCCGTTCCTTTGCAGTATGAAGCACACCCCCAGCCTCGACCTGTACCGTTCGCTGTTTTTGCCCCGCGCCGTCGAAGAACGCATGCTCATTGCCCTCCGCCAAGGCCGAATTTCCAAGTGGTTTTCAAGCTACGGCCAAGAGGCCGTGAGTGTAGGGACCGCCTTGGCCATGCACGAAGACGAGTGGATCTGCACGATGCACCGAAATTTGGGTGTTTTTACGGCGCGAAATCTGCCGCTAACCAAACTTTTTGCGCAGTTTCAGGGTCGCGCAACGGGCTACACCAAGGGCCGAGATCGCTCTTTTCACTTTGGCACGCGCGAACACCGGATTTTCGGCATGATTTCGCACTTGGGTGCCCAGCTTGGCGTAGCCGACGGTTTAGCCCTCGCCCGAAGCCTCCGCGGGGAAGGAAAGTGTGTGCTGGTTTACACGGGCGATGGCGGCGCCTCCGAAGGCGATTTTCACGAAGCCTTGAATGTGGCGGCGGTGTGGAATTTGCCCGTTTTAATTGTTGTGGAAAACAACCAATGGGGTCTGTCGACGCCGTCGCGCGAACAGTTTGTTTTTGATTCCTTTGCCGTGAAGGGGCCGGCCTACGGCATCGAAGCCCATTCCATTGACGGAAACGATCTTGGAGTGGTTCTCGAGACGGCCCGAGAATTAACGCAATCCATCCGCCAAAATCCGCGCCCGATTTTGCTGGAATGCGTCACCTTCCGGATGCGCGGCCACGAAGAGGCTTCGGGCACCAAATACTACCCCGAAGGACTTATTGAGTCTTGGCAGGCCAAGGACCCGGTGGTTCGCTACCGGCAGGCCGTACTCGATGCCGGTTCCGCTTCCGAATCGGACCTCAAAACCCTGGAAGATTCCCTTGCCGCCGAGGTGCTTAATTCCCTAAATCAGGCCCTCGAAGAACCCAAGCCGGAGTACCGCGAAGAAGACGAACTCCACGACGTCTACGCGCCGGTTCCCACTGGTCCTACGAACGAAGTCCCGCCTTCTTCGGACCGCAAGCTGCGCTTAATTGACGCGATTAAGGAGGGGCTCGATCAGGCGCTCGAGCGCCACGATAATTTGGTGTTCATGGGTCAAGACATCGCGGAATACGGCGGGGTGTTTAAGGCCACCGACGGGTTCGTCGAACGCTACGGCTCGGACCGCATCCGAAACACGCCCCTGTGCGAATCTGCCATTGTAGGTGCCGGAGTCGGATTGTCGGTTGAAGGGTACAAAGCCATGGTTGAAATGCAGTTCAGCGATTTCGTAACGGAAGCCATGACCCAAATTTGCAATCAGGCGGCCAAATTGCACTACCGCTGGGGCCAGCAGGCGGATTTGGTGATCCGAATGCCCACGGGGGCAGGTGTGGCCGCAGGTCCGTTTCACAGCCAGTCCACCGAGGCATGGTTTGCCCGCGTTCCGGGCCTCAAGGTGGTTTACCCGTCCGGACCTGCGCAGGCCAAAGGTTTGCTGCTGCGTGCCTTTGAAGATCCGAATCCGGTGCTGTTTTTTGAACACAAAAACCTGTACCGTTCTGTGGAGGCCGAAGTGGCGCCGGAATACTACAGCCTTCCGTTGGATCGCGCCGTGCGCGTCCGCGAGGGCGAAGCGATCACGGTGATTGCCTACGGGTGGGCCGTGCATTGGGTTCAGGATTGGATGAAGCGAAACGCCGAAGTTTCGGTGGAGCTGATCGACCTGGTTTCCCTGCGGCCCATTGACTGGGCAACGCTGGAGCAGTCGGTACGCAAAACCGGTCGGTGCGTGGTGGTCCAAGAGGACACTTTTTTGGGAAGTATTGGCAGTTCGGTGGCCGCCGAATTGCAGTCCCGCTGCTTTACGTCGCTTGATGCGCCCATCGAGGTGGTTTCAAGTGCCGATCTGCCCATACCGTTTTCGGCCGAATTAGAGCGCGGATTTTTGCCGCATGAACGCCTGGAAATGGCCCTAAATCGCTGCGTAAAATTTTAATTAAAAGGAATTGATTTTTTGGTACGATTTCTGCTACATTTGAGCCGGTTCAATTAACCATATAATACGTACTAACATGACTCCATCACAACTCGTTCAGCACTTCCGTGAAAACCAGAATGGCAACAAGACGTTGAAGACGGTTTTCCGCAATCAATTCTTGGGCAAATTTGAAATTGAAGAACTGGAAGGTTTGATCATCTCTTGCGAGAAAGAAATCGCCAAGCGTGCTCAAGCCGAAATCGACGCCCGTATTCAGTGGCTCGAATCTCAGGGATACACGGTATCTAAGTAATTAGGCGCCGTTCTCCGCCAAACCAAAAAATTAAGGGCCCTTCGGGGCCTTTTTTTATTTTATCAACTCGTGGCTAAAATAAAAAAAGCCGCCATTTGGCGGCTTTTGGGAGTGGGCGCACACGGATTCGAACCGCGGACCCTCTGCTTGTAAGGCAGATGCTCTGAACCAGCTGAGCTATGCGCCCCATTGGGGAGTGCAAATATAGTAATGATTGGCAAACCTCCAAATGCTTACGGAAGGAATTCTGGACCCGAGCGGTATATGATGTGGCAATCGTCGCGCCCCACAACATACCACGCGGTGCTCAGTTGGGTGCCCAGCGAATCCTGAACCCGCACGAACAGGCTGTCTCCTTCGAAGCTGAGTGCGTTCATGCTGCCGTCGTCGACCACGGCAAAAAAGCGTTCGTACCCCTCGTCCAGTATGGTCAAGGTGTCTCCAGTACGCCAATTGACGGTAGTGATCTTGCTGGGTAGATTTGCTCCAGTCCACGTAAAGCCCACGCTTCGGAACTCTTCGGTACAAAACGTTCTCGGCTCGCATGCCTGCAGCATCAGCGCGGCACCCATTAATATATGAAATTTCATTTGGTCGATTTTTTAAAGTCCAACGAAGCACTGTTCACGCAGTACCTCAAGCCCGTGGCCGTGGGGCCGTCGTCAAACACGTGTCCGAGGTGCCCGCCGCATTTTTTGCATAGGATTTCGGTTCGCACCATGCCGTGGCTGTAATCCGCCTTTTCGGCAACATTGGATTCGGGTCCTTGGGCATCAAAACTGGGCCATCCGCAGTGGGCATCAAACTTGCTGTCGCTCGCAAAGAGCGCCGCGCCGCAGCCGGCACACACATAGGTCCCGGGCTCAAAATGCTTGTCGTACTGGCCGGTTCCCGGGTACTCCGTGCCTTTTTGGCGAAGAACGCGAAATTGCTCGGGCGTAAGCGAAGCACGCCACTCGGCTTCCGTGCGCGCAATGGGGAAGGATTCGTTCTGCATGGGTTTTGGGGTATGTTGGCACGATGCCAAGGGCAGTAGTCCCAAGACACCGAAAGCAAAGCCAATAATCTTCATGCAGCGTACTCCGCAAAATGCGGACCAAAAAAGTGCCCTGGACTGGACTCGAACCAGCACGAGCATAGCTCACCACCCCCTCAAGATGGCGTGTCTACCAATTTCACCACCAGGGCGACACTTTTAAACAGAAGAACGTTTCGTGACTCGACTGGGATTCGAACCCAGGACCCATACATTAAAAGTGTATTGCTCTACCAGCTGAGCTATCGAGTCGTCTCGTAAACGAGGCTGCAAATATAGTAATTACGGGCAAAAACAAAACGCGGTCGCGTAGATTTGTAGGGACGTATGAAAACCTGGTATTTGTGGGGCTACATGGGCTCGGGGAAGTCTAGCCTGGGTCGCGAAGTGGCGCGGTCTTTGGGTCTGGAATTTAGGGACTTAGACGTGCTAATTGCCCACGAAAGCGGCATGAGTATTTCGGACTTCATGGCCGCTCGGGGCGAACTGGCCTTCCGCAAATTGGAGCGCCAGCTGCTGCACGAACAAGAAGGTTTTTCGGGAATCCTGTCGTGCGGTGGAGGAACGCCCTGCTACTACGACAACGCCCATTGGATGCTTGAACACGGCAATACGGCGTACCTATCTGCTTCGGTCTCGTGGCTTCACCAGCGCTTGGCCGCGAGCCGTGTCCGGGGAACGAAGCGCCCGTTGCTGTCGGGCGTTCGCGACGAAGACTTGGCGGAATTTATTGCCAAACACCTCTTTGAGCGCCAGCATTTTTATGCCATGGCGGAACACAAAATATCCGTGGATAAGCTCTCTTCGGCCGATGCCGCGGCACGCCTCGCCGCATTGATTCAGACCAAGTAGGTGGCGCTGGGGGTGCCCCAGTCTACCTCAACGCGTTCGTGCAGCCCCGTGCTCAGCGAAAGACCTTTGATATCTGCCTTAACCGGGTAGCGCTTGTGGTTTCGATCCACCAGAACGACGGTCGTGATGCGCGCGGTGGGAACGGTTAAAAAATGCGCTACGGCGTAGAGCAAGGTGGCCCCGGAATTCAGCACGTCGTCGACCACCACGATGTGGGCTCCCGACACGTCGGCCGGGAAGGGGGTCGAACGGGTGTCGCCAAGGGAGGGCTCGCGCTTGTTTACCTCCAATTCAATGAGTTCCACCGCCGTTTGCGGCGCTAAATGGGCCATAATGCGCTCCGCAAGCACGTAGCCCGAGTTGCGGATGCCCGCAAGCACGAGCCGTTCCCCTTCGCGGTGGCGCTCCAGAATCTGCCAGGCCATCCGTTCTACGGTCCGAGCCATGCGCGCGTCGTCCAAAATCAGGGTGCGTTCTGCCATGGCCTAAAATTAACGTGTTCCCGCGGTCTTTGCGCGCAGCAGCACGACGGATTCCACGTGAAACGTTTGCGGAAACATATCTACGCCCTGCACGCGCTCCACCTCATAGGCTTCGGCCAGCATGCTGACGTCGCGTGCTTGGGTCGAGGGATTGCACGAAACGTAGACCAACTTGGGCGCCTTAATCCGCGCAAGTTCGGCCACTACCGCAGGGTGCATGCCTTCGCGGGGTGGGTCGACTACCACCACATCCGGAGCGCCGTGTCGGGCCACGAATTCGGGGGTGAATAGGCGACGCATGTCGCCCACCTCAAATGCCGTGTTGGTGATTCCGTTGCGCTCGGCGTTGCGAACCGCGGCTGCGACCGCCTCGGGGACGCTTTCCACGCCCACCACCTTGGCCGCAACCTGCGCCATAAACAGGGCAATGGTGCCGGTGCCGGTGTACAGGTCGTACACGGTTTCGCCGCCTTGGAGGTCCGCCGCGCTAAGGGCTTCGGCATAAAGCCGGTGCGCCTGCACGGGATTGGTTTGGTAAAACGATTTGGGGCTGATCAAGAACCGCAGTGCGCGACCGCCGTCAATGGCCGAATCCATGGTTTCTTCCAGGGCTTCCACGCCGTGAAAGAGGTGCAGGTCTACGTCGTACATCGAGTCGTTCACCTTTTCGTTAAGGCCCCAGTACAGGCTGACCAGGCGGTCGAATCGCTCGGTCATGCGGTGCATTAACGTGAAGCCGTCTGGCCCGGGGTGTTCGCCCCACTGGATAATCAGCATCCAGTCGCCCGCTTGGTTGCTGCGCAGCATGGCGGTCCGCAGGGCGCCCACTTTGGCGCGCGGATGCCAAAAGCTCAATCCAAGCGCTAGGGCTTCGTCGCGCAGGGCGTTTCGAATCTCGTTTCCGTAGGCCGGAATCAGGTGGCAGTCCTGAACATCCAAAATTTTATCCCAAAAACCGGGAACGTGAAAACCAAGCCCGGGTTCGGTTTCGGCCTCGGGATTGGCGTCGAGTTCGCCGCGGGTCCGCCAGCGGTTGCTGGTGAAGCTGAATTCGGTTTTGTTGCGGTAGCGGAACGGGGTGGGTGCCGGAACAAAGGGGCGCCATTCCGCCTGGTCTCGGGATACCCCGCCGACGCGAACCAGCTGCTCTTCGACTTCATGGCCCTTGAATTCGGCCTGGCTGGGGTAGCCTAAGTGCTGCCAGGGACAGCCGCCGCAGGACTCCGTGTGGGCGCAGGAGGGCGCCACGCGAAGGGGCGAAGCCTCGACGACCCGATCCACGCGTCCTTCGTAAAAGTTCTTTTTTCGCTTCAGTACGCGAACGTCCACCACGTCGCCCGGGGCGGCTCCGCGCACCAAAACCGTTTTGCCGTCGGCCGACTTGCCCACGGCCACACCGCGCCCTCCGGCTCGGTCCACCTTAATGTTTTCGAGAATCACCGGGCAAAGGTAGGGCGCTATCTTTGGGTAAATCCTTGACCCATGAAGCCCCACGACTACATCGCACGCGAAGATCGATTCGGAGCCCACAACTACCACCCACTTCCGGTCGTGCTGCAGCGCGGAGAGGGGCCCTATGTTTGGGATGTTGAGGGCACTCGCTACTACGATTTTTTGAGTGCCTACAGCGCGGTAAACCAAGGCCACAGCCATCCGCGCATCGTGGGTGCGCTGGTTGATCAGGCACGGACCTTGGCCCTGACGTCGCGCGCCTTCTACAACGACCAGCTCGGCGCGATGGAAGAGGCTCTGGCCACCCGCTTTGGCTACGACAAGGTTTTGGCGATGAATTCCGGGGCGGAGGCCGTGGAAACCGCGCTTAAGCTGGCCCGCCGCTGGGCGTACGACGTAAAGGGCGTGCCCGACAACCAAGCCCTCATTTTGGTGGCCAGCCAGAACTTTCACGGCCGCACCTCGACCATCGTTTCGTTTTCAAGCGATCCCGATTCCTACGGCGGATTTGGACCCGCTATGCCCGGCTTTCAGATTATTCCCTACGACGACTTAGCCGCACTGGATGCGGCATTGGCCAACCCCAATGTGGCCGCCTTTTTGGTGGAGCCCATTCAGGGCGAAGCGGGCGTCTACGTGCCGACCGAGGGCTACATTTCCGGTGCCGCCGCGCGGTGCAAAGCCGCCAACGTGCTGTTTATGGCCGACGAAATTCAAACCGGAATCGGTCGAACCGGGGCCTGGCTTGCGACCTGCGGGGCGTGCAGTTGCTCCGGCGGTCGCTGCGAGCGCGATCCACAGACCTACGTGCGGGCCGACGTACTCATATTGGGCAAAGCCCTATCGGGCGGAGTTTATCCCATTTCGGCGGTGCTCGCCGACGACTCGGTGATGCTCACCATCAAGCCGGGTCAGCACGGTTCGACCTTCGGCGGCAATCCCGTAGCCGCCCGCGTGGCGCAGGTGGCCTTGGACGTAGTTGAAGACGAGCAGCTGATGCAGCGCGCACGCCGTCAGGGCGAGCACTTTCGCGCGACACTCCGCCGCGAACTGGGCAGCCATCCGCTTGTCGGTACGGTGCGCGGACGCGGACTCCTGAACGCCGTCGTGATCCATTCCCCGGCGGATTCCCACGTTGCTTGGGACCTGTGTCTGGCCATGGCGGCCGAAGGGGTCCTCGCAAAACCAACGCACGGAAACATCATTCGCTTTGCGCCCCCCTTGGTGCTCACCGATGCCGAACTGGACGACGCCCTGGACCGCATTGTGCGAAGCGTTAAAAAGTTTCGCGTTTCGTAAACAATTCAAAACCCGCATGGTTAAATTATAGCCCGCGGGAGGTTGGCGGATTTCGGTCCGCCAGGTGTATAGGGTAGTTTTCTCCCGCGGGCTTCCCTTTTTTTACGGTGCCCTCATTCGTGCGCAGGCCACGTCGCCATCCAGTCTTGGTACATGGCGTTGAAGTGCGTGCGCACCTTTTCCAAAAAATCCGGCGTCACCGTCGCCCAGACTGCGCTCGGGCTGGCGAAGCGATCGATCGGATATCGGTAGGTCTGCTTCATGGGTCCAGCCTCGATTTCGACGAGGTAGTTGCTGCCAAAGTGAAAGAGCTGAATGCGAAACGTGGGGTGGGGGAGTTGGTCGACGATGCGCACGATGAAAAGTTAAAAATCAGCCCTAAAGCTTAGATTAATCAAGCGGTTGGTCAGGTAGTTGGGCACGGCATAGTAGCTCGCCGTACTGATGTCCATGACCCAAAAATAGCTGGCGGTGTTGCGGATTTCCAGCAAATTATAGACTTCCAGGGCAAGGCGCGGGCGAAGCCCCTTCCACGTTGGCAGCACGCGCTCAAACCCCAAGTCCATGCGCCGGTAGGGCGGGGCCTTAAACGGTTTGGCATTCTCCAGCGGAAGGCCAAACGGAAAACCGCCGGTCACGCTGGTAACCAGGTAGACCCGATTTTGCGGCTGGCCGGGAAGGTGGTCTTCGACCCGCATGCTGAAGGCATAGCGGTAGTCCGTTCCGCGCCGCTGCCAGTCGCCGCCGTCGAATTTTTCGCGCACCCGAAACAGCGAAAGCGAAACCCAGGATTCCGCGTCCCCCACCCAGGTGCTGTGCAGCTGCTGGTCAAGGCCGAAGGCCACGGCCGTTCCGGGCTGGGTTCCGAGGTAGCGTATCCGCATGCCGTCCTGTTCGAAGGCAAATGCACGGTCCTGGTACTTGAGGTAGGCCTCGGTTTGGTACATCCAGGGGCGGCCCTTGCGCGCTCCAAAGCGTTTGTAGCCGAGGATTCCGTGCCAAGCGTGCTGCATGCGGGACTCGGTTTCGAGGCCGTTGGCGGTCCAGTTGCGGAGTTCACGTACGCTGGCCGTCTGCGCGTAGCTGCCCGCATTCGCGTAGGCGGACCACGACGCTCCGCCCTGAGGCGAAATCGAAAACGACGCCCGGGGACTCCAGCGCCATTCACCCGACCGGCTGTCGCGAATCAGCCGCTGCCCCAAGCGCAGGTGCAGGGTGTGCCCGCCGTGCTTCCAGCTGTCGCTGTAGGTAGTTGAAAGCCAGTGCTTGGTGTTGCGCAGTTGGCCTTGACTTTGCAGCACCGAATACAGTTCCAGGCTGGAATCGGGTACGTAGCTGGTGTCGTTGGGGCCGAGGACGACCAGCGTGGGCTGGTGCATGAGGCTGTAGCCGGCGGAATCCAAGTTAATCCACTCCGAAACGCGGTCTTGGGCGAGCTGAAGGCGCTGTCCTACCGTCCAATTTAGCTGGGCGGTCTCGCTGAGCAGGTGGCTGCCGCGAAGGGCGGTATGCAGGTCGCGGACCCAAAGATCGTTGCGCGCGTAGCGCTGGAAACCGCCGCTGCCGCGCAGGTAGCTTAATTCCCCAAACTGATCCGAACCCATGTTCGTGTTGACGTCCCCGAGTCGGTAGGCCGATTCCACGTCGGAATGCTCGACCTCCAGGGCTTGGGACCAGCTCGCCTCGGCGTCGATCACGCTCCGAAGCCCCAGCGCGCGGCGCGTCCGCCAGCCGGCGAAGGCGTTTTGGAATCCGTAGTATTCGGTCCCGGCCATGGCCACCTGAAGGCGCAGCACCTGAGTTACCGTACCAAATTCGGTCGTTCGGCTGGTGGGCGCGAGGCGGAAGCCGTTTTGTTGGGCGATTCCTAGGAACTCGTGCCTCCAGGCGCCCTGTCGGTGGCTCCACACGATTTGGGCATCGCGGGAATCCGCCCGAAAATCGCCCGAAACATCGCCGGTGCGCGCAAAGAGCACGTTGCTCCGGTAGCGAAGGCTTACGCCCAGATTGCCGGCCCATACGGTTGCTCCGCCGGAGTAGCCTCCGAGTCGAACGCGCCCGCGCAGCGAATCGCTTCGTCCGTAGTTGACTTCCAGGGCCGACGAAAGTTTGTCGCCGAGTTCCGCGTGAAATCCGCCCGCCGTAAAGGTCAGCGACGAAACCAGGTCGGGGTTGAGCACGCTCAGTCCCTCTTGCTGGCCCGAGCGCGCGAGCTGCGGACGGTAGAGTTCAAATCCGTTGACGTAGACGAGGTTTTCGTCGTAGGTTCCGCCGCGCACGCTGTACTGGCTGCTGAGTTCGTCGCTGGCAACTACGCCCGGCAGGGTTCGAAGCAAGGCCTCGACCGAGCCCGTAGGGGTTCCCAAACCGGCAAGCGTGCTGGATTTCACCCGAACCTCACTGGCGGCGGGGCGCACGCGCTGCCCGGTGACCGTGGCCTCCTGGAGCTGGGTTCCGCGCGGGGTGGTGTCGTTGAGCGCAGCCAGCAGCAGCGCAGAGGCCAGCAAACCCAAGGTTTAGCGCTTTTTGAGGGACTGAAAAAACTGCGCCCAGGCAAAGGGGTCGCTCAGGCGGCCAAGGATGGCCGAGGCGCCATTGGCCCCATAGTAGCGGCCCGAGTTGTAGAGTTGCTGCTCTTGAGCCTGAATGATGTAGCGCTGCATTTCGTTTGAACTCATGCCCATGAGGGCGGCCTTCTCCTTAAGTGCCTGGATGGCAAGGTTTTGCAGGGCTACGTCGCGCTCGGTGGTCTCTATCTTCATGCGCAGCAGTTCGCGGTTGAGGTCTTCGGGGCGAGGCCAGGGGTAGAGCGTGACTTCGTCGAGCTCCACGGTATTCCAGCGCATGAATACGGTGGCCAAATAGCCGGTTCCGTGCAGGCTGTCGGGCACCCAAAGCAGCTCGTCCTCAAAGCCAAACCGACGAAAGCGCAGCGTGTCTCCCGGAACCGCCGTAATCGAAAAGAAGCCGTCTTCGCCCGACGTCGTCGTGGTGGAACGCCCCAGTATCCAAAGCCGTGCGTTGGGAATGGTTTGAAGGGTACTGTCGCGCGTGAGAATCACGCCGCTTACCTGCACCACCGATTGGCCCGCAAGCGGCGCCGACAGGGCCATCAGCGCGAGGAACATCCACTTATTCATAATATATGGGTAAAGGTAGTCAGGTTGCCGAGCTCGTCCTGTACCTGGAGTTCGAGTTGCCCGATTTCGGATCCGGCGTCGACCCAGAGCGCGTTGGCCTTGGCGTCCAGGTAGGCCCAGACCCACGCCCCGTTGATTGAAGCGCGCACGATTTCCACGTCCAGTTCGTCGCGAACCTGAATCCAAACCCGCCCGCTGGGCTCCCGCCGCAGAAACCGGCATTCGGGCCCCTCGGTATCGACGCGCACGTCGCCAGATCCCAGGGTTTTCGAGGTAAACCGAATGCCCCCTTCGATTCGCGTGCCCGGAATTTTGGCGGACCCCCGCCCATCCCGAACCGCGAGGTAGGTTTTGTCCCACAGGGAATCCGCCAGCTGATCCGGGTGCCATTCGTAGCGCACGGGTTTAAGGGCTGCGGCGTCCGGGGCCACCACGACGCGGCGGTCTTCTGCCCGAAAGCTCAGGTTTTGGTCCCATGCCAGGGCCTGGGCGGGCAGCTCCAAGCTCCAAGATTCCGATTCAAGCAGTTTGCGCGGCTGGACGGCGCGCAGTTCCCGGGATTGGAGGCGAACCGGACCGCTCCAAACGACGGAATCCCCAGAGTTCACCGTCAATCGGTAGCGTCCGGGTTGGTTCGGCAGGCTCAAGTGGACATGCCAGCCCGGTGCCGGTTGGGTGGGCGTGGGGTGAAGCAGGAATCCCCGCACTCCCTGCTGGCTGTGCAGGCTGAGCGCCAAGCCCGCGTCGGCACCCCGCTGCACGTCAAAACTCCAGCGCGACAGGGCCCATTCCGCCCGAAGGCTGTCGTCCACGTAGACCGAAAACCCTTGTTCGGGCAGGGTAACCGCGAGGTCGTACCAGGACGAAACCGATAGGGAATCGCCTGCGGGGCGCCAGCGTTCGTTTTGGCGAGCCCAAAGCCTTGGTTTTGCCACGGGGGGAGGTACCCGCAGCCCCAAGGGGATGGGGTTCAGAATTTCTTCGCTGGCTTGGTCGCGAAGTTCAAAGTGCAGGTGGGGCCCGCCCGATGCGCCCGTGTTGCCCGATGTGCCGATCACGGAACCCTCCGGTACGGTTAAAAATCCGCGTGGAGGATACAGGTCAAGGCGGTATTCGCCGAGTCGTTCTGCCTGGGTTCGAACGTAGGCCCAAATCTCGGGACTGAAGGCCTCCAGATGGGCGTACACCGAAGTGTGGCCCGTGGGGTGATCCAGGTACAGTGCCCAGCCGTAGCCGTCGGGTCGAATGACGATTCGCCGAACCCAGCCTTCGGCCACCGCATACACGTTTTTTCCGGTAGTGCCGCCCGTTCGCAGGTCAATTCCGCTGTGAAAGTGGTGGTTGCGCAGTTCAGCCAGTTCGCCCGAGACCGACAAGGGTTCATCAAGCGGTTGGACGCGAATCTGGCCAAGAGCCGCGAACGGGGCCAAGGCAAGCAACCATAAACGTAGGTGGGGCATGACCCCAAGATAGAAATTCCCGTGCCAAACTGCTACCTTTGGGGTATGGCAGATTCCGCAGACCGCATTGGCATCATTCAGGGACAGGTGCACGACCTGATTTCGAAATACCGGTTTGCGATTACGGAGTTGGAGCAGCAGGCTCAAGCCATTGCGCAGCAGGACCGTAAGGTGCTTGAATTGCAGCAGCAGATCAAGGCCTTGCGCAGCGAAAACGAAGAGCTGCGGCTGCTGCAGTCCTTTACGGGCGACGCGGCCGCTCGAGCAGACCTGGTCAAACGCCTAAATGCCTGGTCCCGTGAAATCAATCAAGCTATTGCGAAGATTCAGCCATGAGTTCCGATACCATTCGCATCAACGTCGCCATTGGCGGCAGGACCTATCCCTTGACCATTCCGCGCCACGAAGAGGAGCAGGTTCGAAAGGCGGTATCCTTGATTCAGGGTACGATTTCGCGCTTTGAGGAGCGCTACGCCGTGGGCGACAAGCAAGATGCCCTAGCCATGTGCGCCCTACAGTTGGCGAATCAGGCTGCGGGCATGCAGTCCGCCGGCGACCATTCCGGGGCAGAAGACGAGCGCTTGAAGCAGATTCAGGGCCAGCTCGACGCCGTTCTGGGTACCCGGCGTACCGCCCTTTAGCGGCTTAAATCCAATACTTCGGGGTCAATCGCGTTGCGCAGCGACCAGTAGGCTTGATAGGTCTCGGACCAGGCTTGACGCCCGGCAACCGCGGATTCAAGCCAACCGCGTTCCGCTAGGTAGTGTTCGCACCAGCGCCGAACGGGCGAAGGGGTTGGGATCCAATCGTCTACCAGTTCGTGTTTTTGGGCCAGTTCGCGAACGCCTTCGGTCCACGGCCATGCGACCATAGCCCGTCGGCCTACCTGCGCGGCGAGCCCGAAATCGAGCACGTCGTCAAAGACAAAGGCCCAATCGCTCGGGCTCTGGCTCCATCGTTCCGTCAGCAGGGGGATGGCCTTGGTCTTGTCGCGGGCGTAAAAAAGGAATTGGTCGATGTGTTCGCGCTGGGCCACGTGTTCGGCGGTGAGGTTGCGCTCCCCGGTAACAAGGGCGACGCGAAGCATTTCTCCGGTGTGCAGGTAGTGCCCAAAGCGGAGCAGGTTGAGGCCCATGGTGTCGTGTTCGCTGAACTCGGAATGGCCGTCGGGGCGCTTTCGCCCGTCGGTCCAAACGCCGTCCCAGTCGAAGATGAGGCCGCGAACCATGCTCAGGAGTTTAGATCTTGTATGTCAATCAATCCGAGCGCTTTACCTGATTCATCCTCAACCAAAAGTTGATCTACTTTGGTTTCGGCGAACCGACGGTACGCGTCGTTGAGCAGGGCCGACGAAGCAACGGCATGCGGTGCCTTAAGTGCGTGCGCCGAACGAAGGCTGGCGTGGACGTCCAAGGTTCCCTGGCGCTCCATAAGTCGGCGGAGGTCGCCGTCGGTAAACAACCCGACGGCACGGCCCTGTTCGGCCAGTACTACGGCTCCGAGTCCGCTCACGGTCATGGCCACGAGTGCGTCCCGAACGGGCGTATCGGGCGATAAAATCGCTTGGTCCGGCCGCAGTACGTCGGCAACCCGAACCGTCATGCGGCGGTGGTCTTCGTCAAACTGGGCGGTACCGAGGCTCGTAAGGTGGTTGTTGGGCAGCTGCTGGGCCACCGACCAGGGAACCGTAACGGCGTCGACGCCCAGGTCCATGGCGTTGCGCACGTGTTCGCTGTGGCGCACCGACGAAAACATGACCTTCGAAGCGTAACCGTGCCGATCCTTGAAGGCAACAATGGAATCCACTAAGGCCAAAGCATCGGTTCCCTGATCCTGAAGGCGTCCGACCAAGGGACAGACGTAGGTCGCCCCGGAATTCATGGCCATGTAGGCCTGCTGGGGGGTGTAAATGAGGTGGACGTTGGTCATGATGCCCTCTTTGCTGAGGCGCGCGCAGGCTTCGACGCCGTGCAGCGAAACCGGAATCTTGAACACCGTAGTTTCGCGCGGCATGCCCAGCGCCAGCAGCCGGTGGGCTTCGGCCACAATTTCGCTCGCGGACGATCCCAGGGCCTCAACCTGAATCACGGGAACGTGCTTCGAGGTCTCGAGCAGCCAGGCATCGACGTTCGCAACTCCTTGACGCTGAAGGAAGGTAGGGGTAGTCGTAAGGCCGTAAAAAATGCCGAGGTTAAAGGCGGCCGAAATCTCGTTCGGATTCGCGGAGTCGAGGTACAATTCCATGGGGCCAAAGTACGAAGCCTGTGCGTACTTTGCAGGCTAAAGCCCTTGTGTAGTCTATGAAGAAGCTCTTGGTTGCCAACCGCGGCGAAATTGCCCTGCGCATCATG
>JACCDJ011333137.1_pt1 | contig 20904 bp, 17 predicted proteins | sample 7444481 | NCBI WGS metagenome assembly JACCDJ01 (sample SAMN15323435, study PRJNA562643) | freshwater metagenome | isolation source: river surface water | place: USA:Blue River Watershed | collected 2017-08-15 | reverse complement strand
GTTGTGCAAGCGAGCGATGTTTTGCGCGATGCGCCTGAAGATAGAAGATATGGCCAAGACATTTTGGTCCCCAAATCTGCCATTGGAATGGCAGCAGTGGGTCAAGTTGTTGTTGCTGAATTGACTGAGCCCCCCAGCTTGTTTGGCCAACCGGTCGGACGTGTTCAAGAAATTCTGGGTGACATCGATGATCCTGGAATGGAGATTGAGATAGCGGTACGCAAATACAGCGTGCCGCACCGTTTCACTCAGGAATGTCTGGCCCAAGCATCAAAACTTCCCGACAAAGTGAGTGCTCAAGACAGCGCCAGACGTATTGATCTTCGCGATGTGCCATTGATCACCATTGATGGTGAGGATGCACGTGATTTCGATGATGCTGTTTATTGTGAGCCCTACAGTGATGGGCACGTCGAAGGATGGCGATTGTTGGTGGCCATTGCTGATGTTTCGCATTACGTTGAAACTGCCAGCCACATTGATATTGATGCATTTGATCGAGCAACCAGCGTTTATTTTCCACGGCGCGTGATTCCCATGTTGCCCGAAAAATTATCGAATGGTTTGTGCTCTCTGAATCCTCATGTGGACAGGCTTTGCATGGTTTGTGACATGTTGGTTGACGTAGATGGGCGTGTCTTTGCGTATCAGTTTTACGAAGCTGTCATGCACAGTCATGCTCGGTTTACATACACCGATGTAGCCTCTATTTTGTCAAATACCAAAGGACCTCAAGCGATCAAACACAAAGACCGTTTGAGTGATTTATTGAATTTGCACGGTGTTTATCAAAGCCTGCTTAAATCGAGATTGTCCAGAGGTGCAGTGGACTTTGAAACAACCGAGACTCAGATCATTAGTGACGACAATGGCCGAATAGAAAAAATCGTTCCTCGGGTTCGAACTGAAGCTCACCGATTGATTGAAGAGGCCATGTTGGCGGCCAATGTTTGCAGTGCTGACTTCATTTTGCAAAGCAAACACATTGGATTGTTTCGTGTGCATGAAGGTCCTACGCCTGAAAAAAGGGAACAGCTTCGCCAGTATTTAAAGGCTCTTGGTTTGTCAGTCTCATTGAGCGAAGACCCAACGCCTGGTCAGTATCAAGCGATTGCAAATGCCAGCAAAGACAGACCAGATTCCCAGCAAATACACACCATGCTGCTGCGGTCCATGCAACAGGCCATTTACACACCTGTCAACAGCGGGCATTTTGGACTGGCATTCCAGGCCTACACACACTTTACAAGTCCCATCAGACGTTATCCTGATTTGTTGGTGCACCGCGTGATCAAAGCCATTCTCAAAGGCACAAAATACCAATTACCTGCGATACCTACACCCGGCGAAGCACATGCAAAGCTGTCCAAACGCCTCTCACAAAAAGTCCAAGTTGAAAAAAAATCGACGCTACCTGCGTTCTCTGCGCCTGACCAACAATTGTGGGAAGCCGCTGGATTGCACTGCAGTGCCAACGAAAGGCGAGCCGATGAGGCCAGTCGGGACGTAGAGGCTTGGCTCAAATGTCAATACATGAAAGAGCACTTGGGTGAGGATTTCAGTGGCACTGTCACGGCTGTCACTGGTTTTGGTATTTTTGTGACCTTGGATGCCATGTTTGTAGAGGGCTTGGTCCACATCACTGAATTAGGTGCAGATTACTTCCGATTTGATGAAGTTCGCCAGGAGTTAAGGGGTGAACGGACGGGTATTCGCTACTCCATTGGTTCACGTGTTCGTGTTCAAGTCAGTCGGGTTGATTTGGACGGTCGCAAAATCGATTTCCGCTGGGTCCAGGAGGACTCAATGGATATTCCTGATAAACCGCCCAAGAAAAACAGCAACAAAAAATCTGAAGCTTCGATTCCTGTCAATACATCTAGAGAAAAAAAATCAAACCGTCCAAATGCCTCTCAAACAAAAGACAAAGTTGGCATTTCTTCCAAAAGACCAGCCCATAAAATCAACAGTGCATCTGCCAAAAAGAAGCGCAAAACAGCACGTTAAATCCAGGAGCATCCATGCAGCAAAAAAAGATAGCCATCGTGACAGGAGCTGGATCAGGCATTGGCAAAGCAGCGGCCATCTCCTTGCTCGAAGGTGGATGGCATGTGGTGCTGGCAGGTAGGCGGGCTGAGCCATTGAATGCCTTGATCAAGGAATCCAAATACCCAGATCATTGCATCGCTATTCCGACCGATGTGTCTGATCCAGGCTCTGTGAAGTCATTGTTTGACAAGACTGTTGAACAATTTGGCCGGGTTGACCTGCTTTTCAACAATGCGGGTGTCAGTGCCCCACCTGTTCCTTTGGAGGACTTGGATATCGAAGTCTGGAAACAGGTGGTTGATATCAACTTGAACGGGATGTTTTACTGCATACAACAAGCATTCAGAACCATGAAGCAGCAAAGTCCCAGGGGTGGTCGAATCATCAACAATGGATCAATTTCAGCGCATGCACCCAGACCCAATTCGATTGCTTACACCTCAACCAAACATGCCGTGACTGGACTGACCAAGACGGCGTCTTTAGACGGTCGAAAATATGAAATTGCAGTTGGTCAAATTGACATCGGCAACGCGGCTACTGAAATGGCAGCGCCAATGGCGGCTGGAGTTTCACAGGCAAATGGCGATATCAAGGCTGAACCTTTGATGGATGTTCATCATGTGGGGCAATCCATTTTGTACATGGCCAATTTGCCTCTAAGCGCCAACGTTTTGTTTCACACCGTCATGGCCACCAACATGCCTTTTGTGGGTCGTGGTTGAGCATGTATTCTTAAGTTGTCCATTCTCACTCACATGCTAGAATAATCTTGCTTTCTCCAAACTGTGGAGAGAGTTAATCCCGATTCAGTTCATTCAAGGTGCTTTTGCTTCATTCGATGTCAAGAGTAACGAACTGAATTTCAGACCAAACCTTTGGAGTAATTATGTCTACATCTATGCGCGAAATGTTAGAGGCGGGTGTTCACTTTGGACATCAAACACGCTTCTGGAACCCCAAAATGGCGCAATACATTTTTGGGCATCGCAACAAAATCCACATCATCAATTTGGAAAAAACATTGCCCTTGTTTCAAGATGCAATGAAATTCGCTAAACAACTGGCTGCCAATCGCGGCACCATTTTGATGGTCGGGACCAAGCGCCAAGCTCGAGAAATCATCGCAACCGAAGCCCAGCGCGCAGGTGTTCCCTATGTTGACCAACGCTGGTTGGGTGGCATGTTGACCAATTTCAAAACTGTCAAAACATCCATCAAGCGCTTGAAAGACATGAAGGCTCAACAAGAAGTTGGCTTGGATGCCATGTCGAAAAAAGAACAACTCATGTTTACTCGTGAGTTGGAAAAATTGGAAAAAGACATCGGCGGCATCCAAGACATGGTGACTTTGCCCGATGCTATTTTTGTCATTGACGTCGGCTTTCACAAAATTGCCATTGCAGAAGCCAAAAAGTTAGGCATCCCCTTGATTGGTGTTGTCGACTCTAACCATTCCCCTGAAGGAATTGATTACGTGATTCCTGGTAATGATGATTCTTCCAAGGCGGTCACTCTCTATGCGCGTGGTATCGCCGATGCCATCCTCGAAGGACGCGCCAACGCAGTCAATGACGTCGTCAAGGCTGTGGCTGAAGGCCAAGATGAGTTTGTCGAGGTCGATTCAAAAGGCTGATGATTTTTTCTTGAATCTCAAAGGGGCTCAAGTAGCCCCTTTTTCGCACCCCACTGATTGATACAGAACACAGGAGTTTTTATGGCCGCAATTACTGCAAGCATGGTCGCTGAATTACGCGCAAAGACCGATGCCCCCATGATGGAATGCAAAAAAGCATTGACAGAAGCTGATGGCGATATGGTCAAAGCTGAAGAATTGTTGCGTGTGAAATTGGGCAGCAAAGCGAGCAAGGCAGCAGCCCGCGTTACCGCAGAAGGCGTGGTGGCATCTGCCATTCATGGCCAAACTGGTGCGCTTCTCGAAGTCAATTGCGAAACGGATTTTGTGACCAAAAATGACAGTTTTCTCGCCATGGCTCGCTCAGCTGCTGAGTTGATTGCAAAGCACAATCCCAAAGACATTGAAGCCTTGGGAGCTTTGGCTTACGAGCAAGATGGCTTTGGTCCCACCTTGGAAGATGTTCGCAAAGGCTTGATTGGCAAGATCGGCGAGAACATGAGCTTCAGACGATTCAAATATTTTGGAGGCGATCAACAGTTGACCTCCTATTTGCATGGCACCCGTATTGGCGTGGTTGTGGAATTCACCGGTGACGAATCATCAGCCAGAGACGTTGCTATGCATGTCGCGGCCATGAAGCCAGTGTCACTGACCAGTGCAGATGTCCCTCTTGAATTCATCGAGCGCGAGAGATCTGTGGCCACTGCCAAGGCTGCTGAATCTGGCAAACCTGCTGACATTGCTGCCAAAATGATCGAAGGTTCAGTGCAGAAGTATTTGAAAGAAGTTTCTTTGTTCAATCAGCCTTTTGTCAAAAATGACAAGCAAACGGTTGAACAAATGCTTCAAGCCGCTAAAACCTCTGTCAAGGCATTCACCATGTTTGTAGTGGGAGAAGGTATTGAGCGCAAAGTCGATGACTTTGCGGCGGAAGTCGCAGCCCAAGTCGCTGCAGCCAAGCAATCTGCTTGATGATTCTTCAAAGGGGGCAATGGCCCCCTTTTTAACGTCGTTAAACTCTCATCAATCCTGGAGATCAAAATGACCAACCCTCGCCCAGCCTACAAACGAATATTGCTGAAACTGTCTGGTGAGGCTTTGATGGGTGACGATGCATTTGGTATCAACCGTGCAACCATTGTTCGCATGGTGGAAGAAATTGCTGAAATCACTCATCTTGGTGTGGAAGTCGCAGTCGTGATTGGCGGCGGCAATATCTTTCGAGGTGTTGCTGGTGGATCGGTCGGAATGGATCGTGCAACAGCCGATTACATGGGCATGTTGGCCACCGTCATGAACGCCTTGGCATTGGCGGACACCATGGACAAGGCTGGACTGGTGGCCAGGGTCATGTCAGCCATTGGCATCGAGCAAGTGGTCGAACCCTATGTCCGTCCTAAAGCACTTCAGTATTTGGAGGAGGGCAAAGTGGTGGTATTCGCTGCCGGCACTGGCAACCCGTTCTTCACCACGGATACCGCAGCTGCACTTCGAGGTGCTGAGATTGGCGCGTCGATGGTGTTGAAGGCCACCAAAGTCGATGGTGTTTACACCGCAGATCCCAAAAAAGACCCGCATGCGACCCGCTACAGTCGTATCAGTTTTGACGATGCCATCAAGGGCAATTTGGGTATCATGGACGCGACCGCTTTTGCACTTTGCCGTGATCAAAAATTACCCATCACTGTCTTCTCCATTTTCAAGCACGGTGCCCTCAAGCGAGTGGTGATGGGTGAAGATGAAGGCACGCTGGTTTTTGCATGAATGAGAATTTGAAGCAGAGGTTTTGATCCATGGATATCAACGAAATCAAAAAAACGAGTGAAGTCAAAATGAGTCAAACCATTGCTTCGTTCAGTCACTCGCTTACAAAAATACGAACTGGCAGAGCGAATCCTGGCTTACTGGACTCCATCATGGTCGAATACTATGGCAATCCAACGCCGTTATCACAAGTTGCAAATGTCACCTTGTTGGACGCAAGAACAATCAGTGTTCAACCTTGGGAAAAAGGTTTGGGTGCCAAAATTGAAAAAGCCATTCGCGAAAGTGATTTGGGTTTGAATCCTGCTTCAATGGGTGATTTGATTCGTGTGCCCATGCCCCCAATGACTGAGGAGCGACGCAAAGAAATGACCAAAATTGTTCGGGGCGATGGTGAAAATGCCAAAGTCGCTGTTCGCAATTTGCGCCGTGATGCCAACGAATCTGTGAAGAAATTGGTCAAGGACAAACTGGCATCTGAAGATGAGCAAAAACGTGCTGAAGCTGAAATTCAGAAAGTCACTGACAAGCACATTGCTGACATCGATAAGCTAATCGCTTCTAAAGAGCAAGAAATCATGGCGGTTTAATCCAGCCTATCTATGCTCAAGCAGCGCATCCTCACCGCACTGGCCTTGTTATTGGTGTTGTTGCCAGCTTTATTTCACCCTGACATTCGTTATCTTGCACTCATTGGTTTGATTCTCATCGCTGTTGCAGTTTGGGAGTGGTCACGCTTGAATCATTTCAATCAAACGCATTCCGTTTTGTGGGGAATTGCTTCTGCAGGCTTATGCGCATTGATTTATTGGACAGATGCATTTGATTATTTTGCTGCGCCTTTTTGGCTGTTCATCAGTGCAACTTGGGTATTGCTTGGCAGCTACATATTGCAGGGTGGCCAAGTCAGGTGGCAAAGCATTCATCGTTGGATCCGCTTGCTCATTGGTCTTGGTATTTTGATCAGTTCTTGGCTAGCCTTGTATCAGTCCAAGAACTTGGGGACAGGCTTTTTACTATCCATTTTGTTGTTGGTATGGGTGGCCGATATAGCAGCTTACTTTGCTGGTAGACGTTGGGGTCAACACAAATTAGCGCCACAAATCAGTCCAGGCAAAAGTTGGGAAGGACTCATCGGTGGAGTGGTTGGTGTATTTGTTTTGTCCATCGCTTGGTTGAATTTGGATGAAGTCTTTCCTATCCTTCAAGCAGGACTGTTTCAAAAATTATTTGCTCATGGTTGGTTGGTATTCGTGGCAAGTGTGCTGTTTCTCTCGCTCATGAGTGTGGTGGGTGATTTGATTGAATCATTGATCAAGAGAAGTGTTGGAGCCAAAGACAGTAGCCGCTTGCTGCCGGGCCACGGTGGCGTATTGGACAGATTGGATGCTTTGCTTCCAGTTTTGCCGATCGCCATGATGCTGATGTTGTTCGGTGCGCCAACATGAAAAACATCACGGTCTTGGGTTCTACTGGTTCTATTGGTGTCAACACGCTGGATGTAGTAGCTCGACATCCTGAGCAATTCAACGTTTTTGCCTTGACCGGGGCTTCACAAGTTGAATTGATGTTCAAGCAATGCATGCAATTCAAACCGGAATTTGCTGTCATGGTGCGTGAGGATGCAGCTGCTTTGCTTCGTCAACAACTGCATGCTGAAAATTCACCAACGCAAGTTTTGTCTGGAAACGACTCGCTGGACATGGTTGCTTCTGATGAGAGAGTCGACATGGTGATGGCGGCCATTGTGGGCTCCGCTGGCTTGTCTTCTTGTTTGGCAGCTGCACTTTCTGGCAAACGATTGCTCTTGGCCAACAAAGAAGCCTTGGTGGTTGGCGGAGATATTTTCCTTAATGCTGTCCAGCAGGGGGGGGCGCAACTGCTGCCCATTGACAGTGAGCATTCCGCCGTCTTTCAATCTCTTCCAGACAACCCTCAGATTTGGAATTCTTGCATCGACAAAATCATATTGACAGCATCAGGTGGACCATTCCGAACCCGAGACCCTGCAACATTGCGCAATGTCACGCCTGAGGAGGCCTGCGCTCACCCGAATTGGGTGATGGGAAGGAAGATCTCTGTTGACTCAGCAACCATGATGAACAAAGCGTTGGAGGTCATAGAGGCCAAATATTTGTTTGGCGTGAGTCCTGCCCAGATCGAGGTTGTGATTCACCCTCAAAGCATTGTGCATTCGATGGTTCAGTACTTGGATGGGTCTATTGTTTCTCAATGGGGAACCCCAGACATGCGCATGCCTATTGCTTACGGTTTGTCATGGCCTCAGCGTATGGCATCGGGATCTGAAAACATCAATTTCATGTCAATGCCCCCCATGACATTTGAGTCTGTGTCTGACCCAGCGCACATGAAAAGATTTCCTGGCCTCTCCCTTGCCTGGGAATCCTTGCGAGCACCATCTGGAACCACCGCAGTGTTGAATGCATCTAATGAAATTGCGGTTGCCTTGTTCTTGAATCGAGAGATCAGGTTTGATCAAATTCATGACGTCAATCGCGGAACCTTATCGACATTCATCCCGGCGGTTCCTCAAAGCCTCGAAGACTTGATTGACATCGATCAAGAAGCAAGACTGGTAGCCTCGAAAATTGCATCTCAATGCCACTCATGAGATGTCCTCGAGCCCAGTACCTTCTTGAAGTGTCAAGCGTGCCCTGCAAATACCTGATGTATTATCAAAGTACCAGGTTTTAATTTTTCAGATTTTTGAGTTTTCAATTGTTGGTGTTGCTTATGAATAATTATTTTTTCAATTTGTTCCGATTTTTGTGCACGATTTTCGTCAGCTTGTTCCTGATCAGTTCGGTGCATGCGGTTGAGTCGTTTCAAGTTGAAGATATTCGCATTGAAGGTCTGCAAAGAGCCGAACCTGGTAACGTCTTGGCAACCTTGCCTTTCAAGGTGGGGGATACATATTCTGATGAAAAAGCCACTCTGGCGATTCGTAATTTGTTCGGCTTGGGCTTGTTCAAGGACGTACGTATCGAAGTCAGTGGCAAAGTTGTTGTTGTTGTCGTTGAAGAAAGACCATTGATATCCTCAGTTAATTTTGTTGGCATCAAAGAGTTTGACAAAGACACGCTCAAAAAAGCGCTGAAAGACATTGGACTCGCTGAAGGGCGGCCCTTTGACAAAGCACTTGCTGACAGGGCGGAACAAGAACTCAAGCGCCAATACATCAATAAAAGTCTTTATGGTGCTGATGTGATCACAACGGTCGCACCTGCAGAGCGCAACAAGGTCAATTTGAATTTCACTGTTGTAGAGGGTGAGGTTGCGAAGATCAAAGAATTCAAAATCGTTGGGGCCAAGGTTTTTGATCAATCTACCCTGAAGGATCAGTTGGATTTGTCTGAGCCCAATTACATGTCTTGGTATACAAAATCAGACAGATACTCGCAAGCCAAGTTGAATGCCGATCTTGAAAATCTGAAATCCTTTTATTTGTCCAGAGGATATCTGGAGTTCAGAGTGGAATCGACGCAGGTTGCCATTTCAGACAACAAACAAGACATCAACATCTCTATCAACATCACTGAAGGCAATCGTTTTGTCGTATCAAGTGTTGATTTAGAGGGCTATTACTTAGGCCGTGACAATGAATTCAAGTCGTTGGTGAGTATCAAACCTGGTCAAGCCTACAACATTGCTGATGTTCTGCAGACCACCAAAGCTTTTTCCGATTATTTTGGAAATTTCGGATTTGCTTTTGCCCGTATTGAGCAACGGACTGAAATCAATCGCGACAAAAATGAAGTCAAGATTGTTTTGCAGGCGGACCCTTCTCGTCGAGCTTATGTCAGACGTATCAATATTTCTGGCAATGAAAGAACAAAAGACGAAATCATCCGACGTGAGTTGCGTCAAATGGAGTCATCTTGGTATGACGGCGACCGAATTCGGTTGTCTCGTGACAGGGTTGACCGTCTTGGCTACTTCACCGAAGTGTCTCTTGACACACAGGAGGTTCCCGGCACCTCAGATCAAGTGGACATCAACATCAAGGTCACTGAAAAGCCCACTGGTGCATTGCAACTCGGTGCAGGTTACTCATCTGCAGAAAAACTTTTTTTATCGTTCAGCATCAACCAAGAAAATTTCTTTGGTACTGGCAACTCGTTGGGTATTCAAGTCAACACCAGTGAATACAACCAAATTTTTCAAATCAGCACCACAGATCCCTACTTCACAGAGGATGGTGTTTCGAGAACCTTGAACGTATACAAGAAAAACTCACGTCCATATTTGATTCAAAACGGCGATTACAACCTCAATACGTCTGGTGCTGGCATCAGTTTTGGTGTTCCGTTTGCGGAGATCGACACGGTATTTGTGGGCCTGTCTTTTGAAAGAAACGTTCTCTCATATAGCAGCCTTTCAACCTTGCCAACGTCCTACCGAGAAATACAAACTGAATTTGGCAGCAGCGTGACGTCAGTTCCGTTGACCGTGGGTTGGGCTCGTGACAGTCGTGACAGTGTCTTGGTACCCAACAAAGGCCGATTGACCCGTTTGAATTCTGAGATTGGTGTTGGCGGAGATACCCGTTATTACAAAAATAGTATTCAATACCAGGAATATTGGCCATTGACCAAAAAATACACCTTGGCGGTCAATGCAGAACTGGGCGCTGGTGGTGGACTTAACGGCAAGGCCTATCCTGTTTTCAAGAACTACTTTGCGGGCGGCTTGGGTTCAGTGAGGGGCTTTCAGCAAGGCTCATTGCAGACAAAAAATGCCCGGGACTATTACTACAATTTGAATAACAACGATACTTATCCTGTGGGCGGCTCGAAGAAAATCTTGCTCAATACAGAGTTTTTGGCGCCATTTCCCGGCGTTGGAACCGACAAGACGCTTCGTCTCTACACCTTCGTTGACGTTGGAAACGTTTACTTGGACAGGGAAGAGGTTGACTTGAATCAATTGAGGAGCTCAATAGGTTTGGGCTTGAGTTGGATCTCTCCAGTTGGCCCGCTGCGGTTCGCTTGGGCCAGTCCCATCAAGAAATTTGATGGCGATAGAATGCAATCCTTTCAATTCCAAATTGGGACGGCCTTTTGATGAAGCTCTACATGTCGCGCACTTTTATGCTGGCCACGGTTTGCATGTCGGCCCTTTCAGTTCAGGCTGAAGATTTTCGAGTTGGCTTCATCAACACCGATCGGATTTTTCGCGAAGCCAACACGGCCAAAGTCGCACAAACCAAGCTTGAACAAGAATTTTCCAAACGCGAAAAAGATCTGGTGGAGTTGGGCAATTCCTTGAAGTCCAATTCTGAAAAATTAGAGCGTGACGCCCCAACACTTTCTGAAACGCAACGATCTACACGTCAAAGACAACTTGCCGATCAAGACAGGGAATTTCAACGCAAGCGTCGCGAGTTCCAGGAAGATTTGAACGCCCGAAAAAATGAAGAGCTGCAGCAAGTTTTGGAAAAAGCCAATAAAGTTGTCAAACAAGTGGCTGAATCTGAAAAATACGATTTGATCTTGCAAGAGGCTGTTTACATCAACCCCAAACACGACATCACTGAAAAAGTGATCAAAGTCATCAACAGCGGTAAGTAATGGCGTGGATTCCCTGACCTTAGGGCATCTGATTCACGAACTCGGTGGCGTCTTGCGCGGGGACGCCAACACACAAATCACGCGCTTGGCTCCCTTAGCTTCGGCTTCTAAAGGGCATCTGAGTTTTTTGAGTCACCCGCAATATGCATCTCAACTCAAAAACACCAATGCCAGTTGTGTGATTGTTTCGCAGGAACAAGCCGATCTGGCAGCGCACTTGACTGCTTGTATTGTCACCCCCAACCCATACGCGTATTGGGCAAAAACCACTCAGCTTTGGCGCAGGCTGAGTCAAAACGAGTGGGCAGCATCCATCCATCCCAGTGCTGTCATTCACAGCACAGCCATTGTTCATCCTTCAGCAGAGATTGGCCCGTTGTGCGTGGTTGAGGCGGGTGTGCATATTGGTGCTCGCACTCGTTTGAAGTCTAGGGTCACAATTTCTGAAGGATGTCAGATTGGTGAGGACTGTCTTTTGCATTCTGGTGTGGTCATTGGTGCAGACGGATTTGGATTTGCCAAAGAAAATTCACAGTGGGTCAAAATAGAACAACTGGGTGCAGTCAGGATTGGTAATCAGGTAGAAATTGGCGCGAATTCATGTGTCGATCGTGGTGCCTTGGAAGACACTGTGATCGAAGATGGTGTCAAGGTCGACAATTTGGTTCAAATTGGTCACAACGTGCATGTCGGAGCGCACAGTGCCATGGCTGGTTGTGTGGGAATTGCAGGCAGTGCGCGTATCGGCGCATATTGCACCATTGGCGGCGGAGCAGTTGTTTTGGGCCATTTGGAATTGGCTGATCATGTACATGTTTCCGCTGCTTCTGTTGTGACCCATTCGCTCATGAAAGCGGGTCAATACAGCGGTGTTTTTCCGATCGACGACAATCGTTCATGGCATAAAAATGCCGCCAGCTTGAAACAACTCAACACCTTGCGTGAGCGTATCAAACAGCTCGAAAAATCAGTAGCCTCCGACCAAAGATCATGAATATGGATATCCATCAAATTTTGAAATTACTGCCACATCGGTATCCCATTTTGTTGGTTGATCGGGTGATTGAAATTGAAAAAGGCAAGTCCATTTCGGCCATCAAAAATGTGACGATCAACGAACCATTTTTCAACGGACACTTCCCACATCGTCCTGTGATGCCAGGTGTTTTGATGTTGGAAGCATTGGCACAGGCGGCAGCACTATTGGCTTTTGTCACCTTGGACGTGGTGCCCGATGACAAAACGATTTATTACTTTGCTGGCATCGATGGGGCGCGCTTCAAACGACCTGTTGAACCTGGTGATGTACTTCACTTGAATGTCGAACTTGATCGAATGAAAGCCGGCATTTTCAAATTCAAGGCACAAGCCATGGTGGGCGATGAAATTGCTGTCCAAGCAGAACTCATGTGCACCATGCGACGAATTGACTGACTTGACATGGCGAAAATTCATCCTACGGCCCTGGTGGATGCAGCCGCCAGCATAGATTCCAGCGTGAGCATTGGGCCGTTCACTGTCATTGGTCCTCATGTGAATATTGCATCTGGAACCACAGTGGGTTCACATTGTGTGATCGAAGGTCACACCACCATTGGTCGTGACAATCAAATATTTCAATTCAATTCTTTGGGTGCTGTACCTCAAGATAAAAAATACGCCGGAGAGCCGTGCGAGTTGATCATTGGCGATCGAAACGTCATTCGCGAATTTTGCACCCTCAATATAGGTACAGTGGGCGATCAAGGTCTGACCAGAGTTGGCAACGACAACTGGATCATGGCCTATGTTCATTTGGCCCATGACTGCCAAGTCGGAGATCACACCATATTCGCCAATAACGCACAGCTGGCGGGCCATGTTCATGTTGGCGATTGGGCCATATTGGGTGGTTTCACGGTGGTTCACCAATTTTGCAAAATTGGAGCGCACAGTTTCACCGCAATGAACTCATTGCTGTTTGCTGACTTACCACCTTATGTCATGTGTCAAGGTCAACCTGCCGAGGCTCGATCGATGAATTTCGAAGGTCTCAAGCGCAGGGGATTCTCCCAACCGCAAATTCAAGCTGTCAAAGCTATGCACAAGTTGCTTTACAGAGATGGCTTGACTTTGGACGAATCACTCAAGGCGATTCAACAATTAGGGATGGTCGATGCATCGTTAGACAGCGTGGTCTCATTGATGACTTCCTTCCTCGCCAACGTCTCTCCTCAGCGCGGCATCATTCGTTAAATTCCGCAGCACGCTATGTCATCTTCAGCCAGACCCAAGACCATGGCCATGGTGGCTGGAGAAGCTTCTGGCGACTTATTGGCCTCCTTGATGATGCAAGGCATTCAGGCTCGTTGGGCTGAAACAGATTTTGTCGGCATTGGTGGGCCCTTGATGCATCAAAGGGGTTTTGAAGCTTGGTGGCCCATGCACAAGTTGGCCGTTAGAGGGTATGTTGAGGTTCTGAGGCATTACCGTGAAATCATCGGCATTCGCCAACAACTGCTGAACCGCCTGTTGTCCAGTCCTCCAGATTTGTTCATTGGGGTCGATGCACCCGATTTCAATTTGGATTTGTCGCGTCAATTGAAATCCAAGGGCATCAAGAGCATTCAATTTGTCTGTCCATCCATTTGGGCTTGGAGACCGCATCGTGTTCAGAAAATTCGCGAAAGCGTTGATCACGTGCTTTGCCTGTTTCCCTTTGAACCTGAAATTTTGGCCTCTCATGGCATTGATGCCACGTATGTTGGTCATCCTTTGGCGCAGATGATTCCAAACGAGGTTGACAAAATGGCCGTCAGAGCTCAATTGGGACTTGGAAATGAGGATTTGGTTTTGGGTGTATTGCCTGGAAGCCGTATGTCTGAAATTGAGCAGATGACCGTTCGATTTCTGGATGCTGCTCGCATTCTCGCCAAACAACATGCCTCACTCAAAGTATTGTTGCCTATGGCCCCAGGTACTGAAGACAGGATCAAAGAACTGGCCAAACCTTATATTCATTCTTTGCCATTGATGCTTTTAAATGGAAAGAGTCATGATGTGCTTGCCGCTGCAGATGTGGCTTTGGTGGCCAGCGGCACTGCAACACTAGAAGCAGCATTGTTCAAGTGTCCCATGGTGATTGCATATTCCATGTCTTGGGTCAGTTGGCAAATCATGAAGCGCCAACGTTTGCAACCTTGGGTGGGGCTCCCCAATATTTTGTGTTCTGAATTTGTGGTGCCTGAACTATTGCAGTCAGATGCCAATCCCTTAGCACTGGCTGGTGCAGTGCAGGCGTGGTTGGATCAACCTCAACGCATGGACTTGATGCGCAGCAAGTTTCAAACAATGCATGACCTTTTGCGCAAAGACACTGCCACCCTGTCCGCAGATGCCATCCAAAAAGTTCTTGCAGCCTGAACAGTCTCCCCTGGACTGGGATGTGCCGACACTCATTGCGGGGGTAGACGAGGCCGGTCGTGGCCCGCTGGCTGGGCCCGTTTTTGCAGCGGCAGTCATCTTGGATGACTTGCAACCTGTCAAAGGCCTTGCCGATTCCAAAAAACTATCGGCCAAACAGCGTGAACACCTGTATGGTCAGATCAAAGCCAAAGCACTTTGCTGTTCAGTCGCAACAGCATCTGTTGAAGAAATTGATCGTCTCAACATACTCCAAGCCACCATGCTTGCGATGCAAAGAGCTGTCTTTGGACTGCGCTTACGGCCAGGTAAAGTTCTGGTCGATGGCAATCGCTTGCCTCATTTGGATGTTTTGGCTGAGGCCATTGTCAAGGGTGACAGCTTGGTACCGTCTATTTCAGCCGCTTCCATATTGGCTAAAGTGGAGCGAGACCAATGGTGTCTGCAAATGGACGGCCTTTATCCACAATACGGTTTTGCACAACACAAAGGGTATGGCACCGCCGCACATTTGACTGCATTGGCACGGTATGGACCAACACCCATCCATCGCCAATCTTTCGCACCCGTGCATGTATTGATGAACGCCGCTCGCATGGAAGGTGCTCAATGACCATCAAGCAGATCAGTTCCAGGTCAAATCCTTGGTACAAAAAAATCAAGGATTTGATCTCCGACAACAAGGCCTATCGCGCACAAGGTCGTATTTGGCTAGAGGGTGATCACCTGTGTCGAGCGGCTGTTGATCGTGGGTGGCAATTTGAAGAAATGGTCTTCACCGATACAGTGTCAAAGGATGAAGTCGACCACTGGCGTCGCTATTCACAAAGCATCACGCAACTGCCTCAACCATTGATGGACAGTTTGAGTGGATTAGGGTCTGCTGCGTGGATATGCGGCGTGGTCGTGTTGCCTCAGAGCAGTTCATTGAATCCTTTGATCCCCACTGTGGTCTTAGACCGTCTTCAGGACCCAGGCAATGCAGGTTCGATTTTGAGAAGTGCGGCAGCATTTGGCTTTACGCAAATCATCTCCACGCCACAGACCGTGGCACTTTGGTCACCCAAAGTGGTTCGATCCGCCATGGGGGCTCATTTTGGCTTGCAGATTATTGAATCTCTCTCGGTTGATGCCATTTTGGAGTTGAAAATGCCCGTGCTGTTGACCAGCTCTCATCAAGGTCACGCGTTACATGAGATGTCTAACCACCAGCAAATTTCAAACCCCTGCATGTGGGTCCTCGGGCACGAAGGACAAGGTGTTTCGGAAGATTGGTTGGCGCATCCACATCAACTGGTGCGCATTGATCAACCAGGGGGGGAAGAGTCCTTGAACGTGGCTGCGGCAGCTGCCATTTGTTTGTATTCCAGTTCTCGAACCTTCAGTCATTGAATGGCATCTAGGGTAAACCCGCAGGGTTATAATTCAGCACTTTTCTTAATCACCTGCACGCCTTTCGCTCGATAAAAAGCCAATTCCCTTGATAGCAGCCAAAGAGAGGGCCTCTCTTGTGCAAAGGGCGTCACCGAATCTCGGAGATCTGAGTGCTTTTGTCCCTTCAGGGAAATCATCCTCCCGCTTTATTGGCACTCGCAGACGGTACTGTCTTTCAAGGACATTCCATTGGTCACCCTGGCCATTCCGTTGGCGAAGTTGTATTCAACACATCGATGACGGGGTATCAAGAAATTTTGACCGACCCCAGCTACAGTCATCAACTGGTTACGCTGACTTATCCGCACATCGGAAATTATGGTGTTTCAGATGAAGATCAAGAATCAAACCATGTCCACGCTGCTGGTTTGATCATTAAAAATCTACCCATCACACATTCCAATTTCAGAGCTCAAAGTGACTTGAGCCATTATTTAAATCACAATCACACTGTGGCCATTGCCAACTTGGACACTCGGATGTTGACACGGCATTTGAGGGTGAATGGATCTCAAAATGGCGCCATCCTGGCACTGGAAGTTGGTCAACAAATCGAAGCAGCACATATTGAAAAAGCCATTCTGCTGGCCCAGCAAGCACCTTCGATGACAGGTTTGGATTTGGCGAAGAAAGTCACTGTTGAACGTGCTTATTCTTGGACCGAGACGGAATGGGAGTTGGGCAAGGGATATGGCAATCTTTCCACATCCCAATTCCATGTGGTGGCCTACGACTTTGGTGTCAAAAGAAATATTTTGCGCATGCTGGCTTCCAGAGGCTGTCAAGTGACAGTGGTGCCAGCCCAAACTTCTGCTGAAGAAGTGATGAATCTCAAGCCAGATGGTGTCTTCCTCTCGAATGGACCCGGCGATCCGGGTCCTTGCACATACGCCATACAAGCCACTCAAATTTTTCTGAACAACAAGCTGCCTCTTTTTGGTATTTGCCTGGGTCATCAAATATTGGCTCTTGCCACTGGTGCCAAAACATACAAGATGAAATTTGGTCACCACGGTGCCAACCATCCTGTGAAAGATTTGGCAACAGGTCGCGTCTCGATCACCAGTCAAAACCATGGTTTTGCTGTTGATGAAAAATCATTGCCCTCGAATGTCAAAGCCACACACATCAGTCTCTTTGATGGCAGTTTGCAAGGACTTGAATTGACCAACCAAGCCGCGTTCAGCTTTCAAGGTCACCCTGAGGCATCCCCTGGCCCCCATGACATTGGGTACTTGTTCGATCGATTCATCAATTCCATGACAGTGAGACAGCATGTCTAAGCGCACAGACATAAAAAGTATTTTGTTGATTGGCGCTGGTCCGATCGTGATTGGTCAAGCTTGCGAGTTTGATTACTCAGGGGTTCAGGCATGTAAAGCGTTGCGAGAGGAGGGCTACAAAGTCATTCTCATCAACAGCAACCCTGCCACGATCATGACTGATCCAGCCACAGCAGACGTGACCTACATTGAGCCCATCACGTGGAAGACCGTTGAAAAAATCATTGCCAAAGAAAAACCTGATGCCATTTTGCCCACCATGGGTGGACAGACGGCGCTCAATTGCGCTTTGGATCTTTGGCGCCATGGCGTGTTGGAAAAATACCATGGCGAAAACACAGGCAAGCCCGTTGAACTCATTGGTGCGACCCCTGAAGCGATTGACAAAGCGGAAGATCGTCTGAAATTCAAGGATGCCATGACCAAGATCGGACTTGGCTCTGCGCGTTCTGGCATTGCACACAGTTTGGACGAGGCCTGGGCCGTTCAAAAATCAGTGGGCTTTCCAGTGGTGATCCGACCCAGTTTCACGCTGGGTGGGACTGGCGGCGGTATCGCTTACAACGCGGAAGAGTTCGAAGCCATCTGTAAACGGGGTCTGGAGGCCTCACCAACCAATGAACTGTTGATTGAAGAATCGTTGTTGGGTTGGAAAGAGTACGAGATGGAAGTGGTCCGTGACAAGGCCGACAACTGCATCATCATTTGTTCCATCGAAAATTTAGATCCCATGGGTGTTCACACAGGGGACTCCATCACCGTCGCACCAGCACAAACGCTGACGGACAAGGAATATCAAATATTGCGTGATGCCAGTTTGGCTGTCTTGCGCGAAATCGGGGTTGATACAGGCGGATCGAATGTCCAGTTTTCCATCAATCCCAAAGACGGTCGCATGGTGGTCATTGAAATGAACCCCCGCGTATCCAGATCTTCCGCTTTGGCTTCAAAAGCGACCGGGTTCCCCATCGCCAAAATTGCGGCCAAGTTGGCAGTTGGATTCACCTTGGATGAACTGAAAAATGACATCACGGGTGGTGCAACACCTGCGAGTTTTGAGCCCAGCATTGATTACGTGGTGACCAAAATACCGCGTTTTGCGTTTGAAAAATTTCCCACTGCGGACAGCCGTTTGACCACGCAAATGAAGTCTGTGGGTGAGGTCATGGCGATCGGTCGAACGTTTCAAGAATCCTTCCAAAAAGCCTTGCGTGGCCTTGAGGTGGGTGTGGATGGGATGAATGAAAAAACCCAAGATCGCGAGATTTTGGAAAAAGAGCTTGGTGAACCTGGTCCGGAAAGGATTTGGTACGTCGGCGATGCATTTGCCCAAGGCATGAGCGTGGATGAGGTCTTTGCCCTGACCCATATTGATCCCTGGTTCTTGGTGCAAATTGAAGAGATTGTGAAAATCGAACTCGATCTTGAAAAGCACAAGTTGCAAGATTTGACTGCCGCTGACTTGCTGCTTCTCAAGCAAAAAGGGTTTTCTGATCGCCGTCTGGCCAAACAACTGAAGACAACCGAAAAAGAAGTTCGCGAGACCAGGCGCTTGATGAACATCCGTCCGGTCTACAAGCGAGTTGATACCTGTGCTGCAGAATTTTCGACAGAAACAGCTTATTTCTATTCGAGTTACGACCAAGAATGCGAAGCGGCTCCCACGAACAAGAAAAAAATCATGGTCTTGGGCGGTGGGCCCAACCGAATCGGGCAGGGCATTGAATTCGATTACTGTTGCGTTCACGCAGCCTTGGCCATGCGCGATGATGGATATGAAACCATCATGGTCAATTGCAATCCAGAAACAGTCTCAACAGATTACGACACCAGTGATCGACTTTATTTTGAACCACTCACCTTGGAAGACGTGCTGGAAATTGTCGACAAAGAAAAACCACACGGTGTGATTGTTCAATATGGAGGCCAAACACCTCTCAAATTGGCGCTTGGCTTAGAAGCCGAGGGTGTACCCATCATCGGTACTTCACCCGACATGATTGATGCCGCTGAAGACCGTGAGCGTTTTCAAAAACTTCTGCATGAATTGGGCTTGAGACAGCCCCCTAATGCCACTGCCAGAACCGAATCAGAAGCTTTGACCAAGGCACAGGAATTGGGTTATCCCTTGGTTGTGCGACCCAGCTATGTGTTGGGCGGCAGAGCGATGGAAATCGTGCACGAACAAAGAGATCTCGAGCGCTACATGCGAGAAGCTGTCAAAGTGAGTCATGATTCGCCCGTATTGCTTGACAGATTTTTGAACGACGCCATTGAATGCGATGTCGATGCTATTTGTGATGGTGAGCAAGTCTTCATTGGTGGCGTGATGGAACACATTGAGCAAGCCGGGGTTCACAGTGGTGATTCGGCTTGTTCCTTGCCGCCTTATTCGTTGTCTCCAGCAACCGTCACTGAACTCAAAAAGCAAACAGCTGCCATGGCTCATGGTTTGAATGTGGTTGGTCTGATGAATGTGCAATTCGCCATTCAGACGCTGAATGGCCAAGATGTGATTTATGTGCTGGAAGTGAATCCTCGTGCAAGCCGAACTGTTCCATTCGTGAGCAAAGCCACGGGCATTCAACTGGCCAAAGTGGCTGCAAGGTGCATGGTGGGCCAAAGCCTGGCATCGCAAGGCATCCATGCTGAAATCAATCCGCCTTATTTCAGCGTCAAAGAAGCTGTTTTCCCATTCGTTAAATTCCCAGGCGTCGACACCATCTTGGGCCCAGAAATGAAGTCGACTGGGGAAGTCATGGGCGTGGGTAAAACCTTTGGCGAGGCTTTTGTCAAAAGCCAATTAGGTGCCAGCACGCGCTTGCCCCGTCCCACGGACTCAGTGAAAAAGGTGTTCTTGACGGTCAAAGACGCGGACAAGCCCAGGGCCATCGTGGTGGCTAAGAAATTGTTGGCTTATGGTTTTGAACTGGTCGCGACTAAAGGCACGGCATCTGCGATTCAATCCGCAGGGCTTGCTGTCACGGCGGTCAACAAAGTCACTGAAGGCCGACCTCATGTAGTGGACATGATCAAGAACAATGAAATTGCTCTGGTCATCAACACGGTGGAAGAACGTCGCAACGCCATTGCCGATTCTCGGCAAATCAGAACATCGTCGCTGATGGCTCGTGTCACCACTTTCACAACGATCGCGGGTGCCGAAGCTGCAGTGGAAGGAATGGCTTATTTGGATGACCTTGACGTGAATTCATTACAGTCTCTGCACTTGTTGTTGCCCTCTCAAAAACTTCCACATTGACCCCTTTCCATGGCCACGATTCCGATCACCAGACTAGGGGCTGAAAAGCTCAAGCAAGAGTTGCACACGCTCAAAACGGTTGACAGACCGTGGGTTATCAATGCCATTGCTGAAGCCAGGGCGCAGGGTGACTTGAGTGAGAACGCTGAGTACGACGCCGCCAAAGACCGGCAGGGTTTTATTGAGGGCCGCATTCAAGAAATTGAAAGCAAACTGTCCATGTCCCAGATCATTGACCCATCCACATTGGACGCAGGTGGTCGAGTGGTATTTGGCGCAACTGTTCTGATTGAAGATGAAGCCTCGGGGGACTCCGTGACATACCAAATCGTAGGCGAGGATGAGGCTGATTTGAAATTGGGCTTGATCAACATCAGCAGCCCGATCGCACGTGCATTGATTGGCAAAGAAGTGGGTGATGTTGCTAGTGTGACTGCGCCGGGTGGCGTGAAAACCTACGAGATATTGAAAGTCACTTAT
>JACCDJ010034328.1_pt1 | contig 20907 bp, 16 predicted proteins | sample 7444481 | NCBI WGS metagenome assembly JACCDJ01 (sample SAMN15323435, study PRJNA562643) | freshwater metagenome | isolation source: river surface water | place: USA:Blue River Watershed | collected 2017-08-15 | reverse complement strand
ATCATTCTTTGGTCGTTTCAACTACAGTTATAAAAACAAATTTAACTTACAGTTGACAAGTCGTTGGGACGGTAGTAGCCGTTTTGGTACAAACAATCGTTATGGTTTCTTCCCAGCTGCGGCATTTGGATACATTGTGAGTGAAGAGAATTTCCTTAAGAAAAACAGAACCATCAATTTCATGAAAATTCGTGCCGGTGTTGGTAAATCTGGAAACGCAAATTTCGACAATTACGCGCGTTGGGGTACGGTTACACCAAGCTCTAACTTGCCTTACTATAACGGACAAAAACAATTGGCGGTTGCACGTTTAGAAAACCCTAATTTACGTTGGGAAAGCACTGTAAATTATGACGCAGGCATTGAAATGCAATTGTTCAAAGGTCGTGTGAGTACTGAGTTTGTGTATTACAACAAACAAACAAGCGATGTAATTATGAACGTATCAATTCCTGTTTCTATTGGATTTGGAAGTTTCTACGACAACGTAGGTAAAATTGAAAATGAGGGACTTGAGTTCACGTTGAAAACAATTAACGTGAGAACTAAAAATTTCCAGTGGTCAACAAATTTCAACATTGCTAGAAACTGGAATAAAATCACAAGCATTGGTGTTTATTCACCTGATGCAATTAGTGGTGGTACAAACGATACGCGTGTGGTTGTTGGTGAGCCAGTAGGAACTAACTTCTTGGTGCGATACGCTGGTGTTAACAAAGAAAATGGTGCTCCACAATACTATGATATCAATGGAAACATTACATCAAAATGGGATCCATCTGACCGTGTTGCTGTTGGAAACATTTTACCAACTGCTTTTGGAAATATTTCAAACAATATCACTTACAAAGGTTGGGAATTGAACGCAAACGTTTATTTCAACATTGGTGGTAACATTTACGAAAGCTCAGTGAAACGTCAAATGAGTTTAATTACTGATTGGAATATGGATCGCAGAGTCTTAGACAGATGGCAAAAACCAGGCGATGAGACCAATGTTCCTAAAATGACATTAACCACTTTCAACCATGGTTCTACTACGCCTTGGATTAACACTGATTTATGGCTACAGGATGGTTCATTTGCCCGTTTAAGAAACATCAGTCTTTCTTATTCTGTTCCAAAATCGGTTTTAAAATCATCTAAATTCGAAAACATCAAATTCACATTTGTAGCAACCAATCTATTCACTTGGACCAACTACACTGGTATTGATCCAGAGATTGCCCGTGACTTCGAAAACGCTACAGATAGAAACATGAGTGGAAGTATCACTTATTTAACAACTCCTCAAGAGAAGAGTTACAGTTTGGCAATTAATTTAACTTTCTAAACATGAAAAAGATTTTAACTTACAAAAAAGTTTTTTTACCATTGGTTGCAATTTTGGGATTGTTTGCCACTGGTTGTGAAAATATGATTGAAACTCCACCACCAAATGAAATTCCAGTTGCCGATGCTGTAAAAACAGCTGAAGATTTACAACGACTTTTAAATGGTAGTTACAATGAGTTAGCAAACACTCACGGTGGATTTTCTCAAATGCTTGCTGAAATGCTTGGCGACAATTTAAACATCCCAAATAACAATGATTTAAGAGAAGTATACAACCACAATGTATTGTTTTTCAATTCAACCAGTGGTGGTTATTATTCTATGATTTACAGAATGATCTTTAGAGCGAATTTTGTTGAATCTAAAATCAATGAAGTATCTGGTTTATCTGAAGAAGATAAAAATAGAATCTTAGGGGAAGTTGCTTTCATTCGCGCTTTAGGACATTTCACGGCTGTTAGAATGTATGCACAGCCATTTGGGTTTACTTCAGACAACTCTCACCCTGGAATTGCAATTCAAAGTAAAGTGACCACTCAACCTATGCCAAGAGAGAGTGTAGCGGCTGCTTATACCTCTATTTTAGCTGATTTAAACCTTGCAGTTTCTAAATTAGGCGACGATAATACATTGAACACCAATGGCCCATGTTACGCAACCAAATGGTCTGCAAAAGCGTTACTTGCAAATGTTTATTTCCAAATGGGAAATTATACTGATGCCGGTGCTCTGGCCAATGATGTGATTGAATCTAAAAAATTCACTTTTAGCGATACTGTAAATTTATTTGACCCTGCGGCTTACAAAGAACACGTTTTCTCGGTTGTAAGCACTGGAATCACAGATAAAAGAAGCGGTGGTTTTTCAGACAATTATGCTCCAGGGGTTCCAACTTGTCAAGTTGACAGAGCATTTTGGGCTTCAATTAAAGGAAATGCAACGGATAAAAGAATTGGAATGTTGCAAGCAATCAATGCAGGTGCTGCCAATGAATTTGTAAAATCAAATCAATTCAATGCTCCTTTCTTCAATGTTCCAGTATTGCACTTAACGCAAATGATGCTCATTCGCGCTGAATCCTATGCCATGAAAAATAGCCAATTAAGCACTGCAATTAGTGATATCAACAAAATTATCACCCGAGCTTACACCGATAATTCTAAACTTGTTTCTACAAGCGCTTCGGCAGCAGAAGTTTTAGCCGCTGTGCGCGCTGAAAGAAGAATGGAATTGCTTTTCCAAGGTGATAGAATTCATGAAGTGAAAAGATTGGGGGCTATTGAGGGACAAAATCTTTTTGTTCACGGACACCCATGGAATTGTAAAGGAATTGTCATGCAATTCCCAATAACTGAAAAAACTAGTATTTTCGACATTAACCCTACAGGAGGTTGTAACTAATGAAAAATAAAATAATAATTGGCATCGTTGCTTGTGCATTGATGTTTGGGTTTCAAGGTTGTAAGCCTGAAAAAAAAGAACTCGGTCCTAAATCTAGCCAATTAGATGGAATTCATGGAAATTGGGCACTCATCAAAACAGATCAAATTGATGTAAATGTTCAATTGGCATTTACTGAAAGCGATACTTTATTGGATGTTTCTGATGTGCTGTTAACTTCAACGCCAATGGAAATTTCATTTGATAAAAATATGTCCTTGTTCAATATAAAAGCTGGGAATGGTGCTGAAATGTTTAAATCTGACATGGGCGCTTGGAAATTCGACAATAACGACTACCCTTCTTATGTTGTATTAAATGAAGGAACTGCGCAACAGATGAATGTTAAGTTAATCAGACCTGTGCGTTTGCAAGACAGATACCTCATTCTAAAAATCAATAAATTCCGCGGTGGTAAAAGAACCGTTTGTTATCACCTTTGGTTTGAACGTAAAAATTAATTTCTATGAAAAAGTTTATTTTATTCAATATAATCTTAACTGCTTTTACAACTGTATTTGCACAAAAAGCGTGGATCACTCCAGATCCTGTGAACCTAGATGACAGTATTACCATATGGGTGGATATTAAAAAATGTGAGCGTCAACAACTTGCAGGATCAACCGACCCTTTGTACATGTGGACATGGGCACCTAAAGAGCATCCAGTGGGTCATCCATTGCATAATGGAACATGGGGTGCGAGCAATGATGCATTGCGTTTCACCTCTGCTGGTAACGATATTTGGTTCTATCGAATGATTCCAACAAAATTCTATGAGTGCACTAAAGCTGACCTCTATAGCAAAGGCATTAACCTTTTGTTAAAAAAGAAAGATGGTACTGGAACTGTAAGCGGTGGTGAAGACAAAACAGAAGACATTACCATTAAAATTGATATGCCAGTTTCAGGACCTAAGAAATTCTTTCCTTTTCCAGGGCTTGTGTTAAAAGACACTTTGAGCGTTTCTCCAGAGGATGTTTTATCAATTACATACGATAGAAATTTAGAAACTAACGACACTTTAAGAGATAAATCTGATTTCTATTGTGTTGTTAAAGCTCGCTATGGCACAGGATCTACTGAGTATATTTATTTTGTTGATGGCGATAAATTAACAGCTGCCGACAAAAACATCAGTGCTTTGGTTCCACAAATGCTTATGAAGGACATTGGAGGCGGAAAATTTAGATTCAGTTTTATCCCAGATAAATTCTTCGAATCTAAAAACCCAAGTAAATTGCCTTTATTGTCGATTAAATACAGAATTATGCGTGGTTACATTAGAAAAACTTACGACATTGTAGCAGAGAGCCCTGAATATTGGTTCAACACAGCAAAATAACTCTAAAACAAAACTAAAAAGAAAGGCGATCTGAATAGATCGCCTTTCTTTTTATCGCTAGAACGAAAATAAAGCACTTTTAAAGCACTTCGACTTCGTTTCTATATAAATCCTCAATTGTTTCTCGTTTGCGGATTAAATGTGCCTTATTTTTAAAATAAAGCACTTCACAAGGTCTCAATCTTGCGTTGTAGTTGTTGCTCATGGTAAATCCATAAGCTCCAGCATTTTTAATTCTTAAAACATCACCTTCCCTAACCTCTGCAATTTTACGGTCGTAACCAAGCGTGTCTGTTTCACAGATATACCCAACTACACTGTACAATCTTGGATTGGCTTTAGGATTGGAAATATTTTCAATATGGTGATATGCATCATAAAACATAGGACGAATCAAATGATTTTGACCGCTATTCACACCAATAAAAACGGTAGAGGTGGTTTGCTTGATCACATTTGCTTTCACCAACAAAGATCCAGATTCACTTACAATGAATTTACCTGGTTCAAACCATAATTCAAGTTCTCTTCCATAGGTTTTACAAAAATTCTTGAACGCCTCTGCAATTTTAGCACCCATTTCTTCAATATCGGTCACAATATCACCTTCTTTATAACCCACTTTAAACCCAGATCCAAAATCCATAAATTCAAGATCAGGAAATGATTGAGCTGCATCAAAAAGCAAATCAGCACCTCTTAAAAACACATCTGCATCTAAAATATCGCTACCGGTGTGCATGTGCAACCCGTTCACTTTAATTTTATGGGATTCTACAACCCTCTGAACATGACGTAATTGGTAGATTGAAATTCCAAACTTAGAATCAATATGTCCCACAGAAATATGACTATGTCCACCAGCCATAATATGTGGATTCAAACGAATGCAGCATGGCACAGTTGAACCAAATTCATGTCCAAACAATTCAAGCGTAGAGATATTATCGATATTGATGATCACCCCCAAACCAACGGCTTCTTTAATTTCTTCAAAGTCAACGCAGTTAGGAGTATACATGATTTCAGCGGGCAAATAACCTGCTCTCAAACCAAGTTGAACCTCTTGAATGGAAACGGCATCTAAACCAGCACCTTGTTGTTTTAATAATTTAAGAATATTGATATTGTTTAATGCTTTAAGGGCATAATGTAAATGAACATTAACCCCGGGGAAAGCACCCTTTAATCTTTGGTATTGATTTACAATTTTTTCACCGTGATACACATACACGGGAGTACCGAATTCCTCGGCAATTTCTAGCAGTTTTGCGTTACTAATGTCTTTCATTTTATACAAAAAAAAAGCGGGGCATATCACCCCGCTTTCGTTATTTATGCGAAGTTTATTTTATTTGCTTTGTTTCTTTTTATTGGTAATATCCACAACAATTGGAGTTGCAATACACAATGAAGAGTAAGTACCGATGACAACACCAATAAGCATTGCAAAAGAGAAGTTCTTCAAAGCATCACCACCAAATAAGAATAGAATTACACAAACTACAAATACAGTTAATGAAGTAATAATTGTTCTACTTAAAGTATCATTTAACGCCATGTTAATCATTACAGTATCGTCTTTATCTGAACGTTTAGAAGTTAAGAACTCACGAATACGGTCAAATACAATTACCGTATCGTTAATTGAGTAACCTAACAAGGTTAATAAAGCCGCAATTAAATGTTGGTCGAATTCAGTTGGGAATGGCACATAACCATCAACAATTGCATAAACCGACAACACCAAAGCCAAGTCATGGATCAAAGAAATCGCAGCACCAATACCGTAAGCAATGCTTCTGAATCGGAATACCAAGAACAAGAAGATACCTACAACGGTTAACATCACTAAGAAACCAGATTTATTTCTAATTTCAGTTGCAATGGTTGGAGTTACGTTTGAAACTTGCAACACTGGACCCTCACCATCTTTGTTTTTAATTAATTCAAACGAAGACAACGCTTTCAATAGATCAGCTTCAACTTTCGCTTTGCTTTCTTTACCTTGTTCGTTTAACAAATAGGTAGTTAAGATTTTGTATTGACCTTCAGAACCAAATGTTTTTACTTCATTACTAGATTCTTTCAAACCTTTATCTAAAGCTTCTTTAATTTGATCTGTGTTATAATTTTTATCAGGGTTAAATTGAATTGTAAAAGAGTTACCTCCTTTAAAGTCGATACCTGTAGTGATACCACCTTTAGTTACGAAAGCAATAACACCAATGACAATGATTACAGTTGAAAACAAATAATATTTCTTTCTGTTTTTAACCCAATCAATGTTTTTGCCTTTTAAGAAATTATCGTTCCATGCAAATCCAAATTTAATATCATGTCCTTTATCCGCTCTTCTGTCTAACAACAATCTAGTGATAAACAATGCTGTGAATAAAGAACTAAAGATACCAATTACCAAAATGATGGCGAAACCATAAACTGGACCAGCACCGGTGAATGTTAAAATGAAACCTGCCAATAAGTGGGTGATGTTTGAGTCGATAATCGCACTTAAAGCATGTTTGAAACCTTCATTGATTGCAGATTTCATACCTTTACCTTGTGCCAATTCATCTTTAATACGCTCGTAAATCAACACGTTTGCGTCAACGGCCATACCAATTGTTAAGATGATACCAGCCATACCTGGAAGTGTTAATGCAGCACCTAAGCTCGACAACACACCCATAATTAAGAATACGTTACCCAATACAGCAACAATTGAAATCCAACCAGCTCTGTTATAGTAAACTACCATGAACACAACAACTGAAAGGAAACCTAAGATTAAGGCCATAAAACCTTGAGCAATTGAAGCATCTCCTAAAGAAGGACCTACAACTTCACTTGCAACAATTCTAGCAGGAGCAGGTAATTTACCCGCTTTCAATACGTTAGCCAAATCTTGAGCCTCACGAATATCGAAGTTACCTGTAATTTGACTATTACCACCGCTAATTTTTTGATTCACGCTTGGAGCTGTATAAACCCTGTCGTCAAGAGCAATTGCAATAAATTTACCAATATTTGCACCAGTTACTTGAGCCCAACGAGAAGCAGCAGTTGATGTCATTTCCATAGAAACTTCCAACTGACCAGTTTGGTTTGTGTTTTCACGAGCATCGGTAATGATATTTTCTTCTTCAGAAGACAAAGCGGCATTGCCATCTCTATCGCGTTTCAAGAAATAAACGAAATAATCGTCAGAGTTTGTTAAAACTTTACCAGTTTCATCATAATCCATTGGTTTTGCACTGAATGCAACTTTCACAGATGGTTCAAGAATTGCTTGATATTTTTGATCAGATAAAATCTTCAATAATTTCTCACGGTTAATGCCTTTAATTGTGCAAATTGAAGAACCTTGACCTTTACCAAAAGGTTTCAAAATAGAAGAAAGAACGCTTTTCTCAGAACCCGTAGTTTTAGCAGTTGTTTTAACCGATGAATCAACAGAAGCATTTGTATCATTTGATGCAGTATCTTGAACACCAGCAGATGCCAATGTAGAAGCCTTTACCAAGTTATTCAATATTTTAACACCTTCTAATCCGCTGTATACTTCAAAGAATTCCAATTTAGCACTCTTTTCTACCAAGTCTTCCATACGACGAGGATTGTCAACACCTGGAAGTTCAACACTAATTCTACCACCTTCAACAATTTGAACAACTGGTTGAGTTACGTTAGCTTGGTTGATACGTTTTTCAACAACCGACTTAACGTTTGCTACCGCAGTATTGATTGAAGAACGCAAATAATTTACTACTTCAGTTTGGCTGCTATTTTGTTGGATCACAGAATTGTTACCTTTTACAAACAATACAGCCATATTTCTATTGGGAGCAAGTTCTTTAAATGCAGCAACAAATGCGTCTACATAATCAGCACCTTTTTTAATCACAGCTTCATCAGCAATTTTACATGCTTTGTTCAAATCTGCATCTTTAGGATCGTTCGCCAATACCTTAACAATCGCATCTTTTTCAACTTCCAAGGTAACGTTCATACCACCACGCAAATCAAGACCTAAGTTGATCTCTTTTTGTTTGCACTCAAAATAGGTGTATCCTACGATTCCCAATAAGTTGTAGTACTCTTTGTTTCCTAAGCTATCGATGTATCTACGATAAGCATCTTTTTCATTTTCACCAGTTTTGGCCTTCTTTGCAGCAAACGCATGCGCCTCGCTCTCAAAACTCTTCGCCTTAAATGTAAATGACAATTGATATAAGCACGCAAAGGCTAATACAACTGAAAAAATTACGATTGATTTATTACTTTTCATTGTGAAATTATTCTAACTATAAATTTATTTGGGTTGCGAAAATAAGCAAAAAAAGTATGTTTTTTTGCTATTTATGAAGTGATTACAAATATTTTTCAGCGAATTCCCTCACCTCTTCCATTTTTTGTGCTTCCATGCACTTAAAATGTTGCTTCGGACACGCTCCATACCCCAACTTAGAACATGGCCTGCACCCAAGTCCCTCTACCTCAAAATGTTTCAATTCAATTCCTTGCTTTGGAACTGGCGACATGCCATATCCCCGACTCGTATTTCCCCAAATCACAGCCAAAGGTTTCCCTAAAGCTGCAGCAATATGGGCCATGCCGGTATCTCCGGCAATCACTATTTCCGAACGTTTCATGATTGTTGCACTCTCATTAATGTTCAATGCACCGCACTTTGAGATCACATGATTCGGATATTTTTCAGCCAGCAAATTCCCGATTTCTTGTTCCTCTTTGCCCCCTATGAGAACAAATTGAGTGTTTTGCATTTCTGCAAATAATTCTTCCAATTTGTTTTGCGGAATTCGCTTCGTGGCATATGTACCTCCCAAAACGATAGTCACAAACTTGCCTAAACTTTCAATTCCAGGTACAATCGCTTGTCCCTCAAAATCTAATCCCTTTTCATCGTTCTCAATATTCCAAACTTTCAGCGTATCAATGTATCTTTCTACAATCGACGACACTTCAAACAGTTTCCATTTCGTCAATGTAAACAATAGTTTATACAAATTTTCTTTATTGAGGGACGTTCGAGGCACGTGCCAAAAAAGAAGCTTCACTAAAAAACTTCTCAAATTCGAATGCAAATCAACAATGGCATCGAAATTAAGCCCCGACAATTCCTTACGATCGTCTGCATGATCCCAAGCCAAAATTCTGTCGATGTTATCGTTTCCCTCCAAAATAGCTTTAAACTTATCTTTGGTTAAGAACGTAATTTTAGCTTCTGGAAACTTTAATTTCAACAAACGAAATACAGGCGTACAAAGCACAATATCGCCAATAGAACTGAATCGAATCACTAAAATTTCCTGCATTTATATATTTTTAAGTGTTCGGCGGTTTGATAAAAATTCCTCAAATTCCACTAAATTCAAGGCATTTAAGGTTTTCTTTGTTAATAAACCACCCTTTCTCGCTGCCAATGTGCCAAAATACATATCATGGTAACCCATTTTTTCGTGGGCATCTGGATTGATACTAATGATGACTCCTTTATTTTGGGCATATTGAATCCATTTCCAATCAATATCCAATCTGTAAGGATGGGCATTCAACTCAATGACAACATGATTGGCCGCACAGGCATCAATAATTCTTTGATGATCTATCGGATAACCTGATCTCATTAAAAGTAACCTCCCTGTTGGGTGACCCAAAATTGTAGTATACGGATTTTCTATGGCCTTGATTAAACGCTCATTTGCTTTTTCCTCAGACATGGTTAAGTTGGAATGCACCGATGCCACCACAAAATCAAATTTTGCTAAAACATCTGAAGAATAATCTAAGCTTCCATCAGATAGAATATCACTTTCAATTCCCTTAAAAATTTTAAATGGAGACAATTTTACATTCAACTCATCAATTTCACGCATTTGCTGGAAGACCCGATCTTCATCCAATCCTCTTGCATATCCCGCCGATTTTGAATGATCACAAACACCTAAATATTGGTAATTCTGTGATTTAGCATATTCGGCCATTTCCTTCAATGTATTTAAACCATCACTATAATTGGTATGGTTATGCAATACCCCTTTGAGTTGTCCGTATTCTATAAAATGCTGATCAACCTTATTGTATTCCAACTCATCGAGTCCTTCGCGTTGCTCAGGAACGATAAAAGGCAGTTGTTTCTTTTGATAAAATTCTTCTTCTGTTGAGAAACTCCAAGAATCGGCTTGCTCGTAACCTACCAATTTCAAGTGCGTGGAGCTACCCGTGGTTTCAAATACCACTCGGTTGAATGAAATAGAATCGGTACAAATCATTGTAAAAGGGATTTGTCCCTCAAAAAGAAAAGAAATTTCATCATCTTGGACTTCAATTTCAATATCTTGAGATTCAAAATATTCAACCAATTCGAGTAAATCAATCGTGGTGATACACAGTAACTGATTGATTGTAGGCATACAACGTCTAAAATCACCTGAAAACTCAACTTGATATCCCGTAAACGTTGATTTCAATTCCGCTTTGAAATCATTGCACAAATCGAGTAAGCGCGCATAATGCCAGTTCCCTTTCGAGGTGAGTGAAAATTCAATCGATTTTATGATTTCTGCCTGAGTTTTCAATCCAAAACCTTTAGTTTCAACCAACCGATTCTGTCGGCAAGCATCTAAAAGGTCGCTCACATTGTCGATGCCAATTTCTTCCCAAATGATTTTCACCTTTTTAGGGCCTAATCCTTTTATATTTAACAAATCAACAACACCAGAGGGTGTTTTTTCCACACAAGCATCTAAGGCTGAAAAACTTCCGGTCGAAAGAATACTGCGAATGGCTTCCAAAACCGATTTCCCAACTCCAGGAACTGCCGATAACGAATGGTCATCAAGTTCCAAGAACGATTCCTTAATTTTCTTCAAATTGAAGGCAGCGGTTGTAAACGACTTATATTTAAAGGGATTTTCGTCGTGCAACTCACTCAATTTTGCAAACAAATTGAGCTTGGATAAAACGGAAGCATTGTCTAACATTATTTTTTGCGTTTGGCTGGAATGAATGAAATTTCTTTGGTTTCAACGGCCCTATCGAAGTCAACCCAAATCACCGAATTCACAACATCTCCATGTAAATACATAATATTCATATCTTTACCGGTGTTTTTATTTTTCAAAACTTCAACTCCCAAGATGACAAATTTTCGTCCGGCATACAAAGCAGGAAGTTCCGCCGCATCGTAATCTCCTTTAAAAAAAGATTGAAAAAATCCATTTCCTGTAGCCGTATCATACGCAGGAGAATCTGGATCCCACCGAGTTCTGCGGTAAATATCTAAGTGAACAAATTCCGATAAAGATGTCTTTCCAATGACAGCTGTGTCGCCCATTCCAATATCAATTTCAACTTCTGCAACGGGAGTTGGCACCGACTTTTTTTTCTTTTTCTTGAGGGACTTTGACTTAGTATTGACTGTTTTAGTTGTGGTTGAAGACACAGGTTTTGTTTGTCCAAAAGCATTGTATTGGATAAAGTAAAATGTGAGAACCAATATAAATTTAAGGTAGTTTCGACCGTTCATAAAAAATAATTAAGGTAAAAATACACTTAATCAATCAAATTTACCAATTTTTCGGATGCAGTAGCGCTTAAAGCTACGCCCATGCCACCCATTCTTACACAACAATGAAGATGTGGTTGAATTTTTTGAATGATTGGCTGACGATCTGCAGCCATACCCATTGTTCCGGCCCATTGATAATCAATTTTAGGCACAATTCCAGGAACAATGACTTCAGAAATGACTTGTTTCAAGTGATTCACAATGTTTTCAGAGGTATGTTGGTGCATCACCCTTTCTCCCTCAAAATCAATATTTCTGGCGCCACCAATTAAAATACGGGTTCCAAGAGTTCTAAAATAGATATAGCCTTTATCGTAATGGAAAATCCCTCTAAATGGTAACGTTGGAATTGATTCGGTAACCAATACTTGTCCTCTCGCTGGATGAACCTCCAAATCAGGTAATATTTGTTTTGTAAATCCGTTTGTACAGATAATCAATTCACTGGCAACAAATTTCACTTCAGAATTTAAAAAATGAATTTCCCATTTCTGAGAATCCATTTGTTCAAACTTATTGACTTGAAATCCGGAAAATATTTCAACACCTAACGACAAAGCATGGTTACGAATGGTTTCATAAAGCAAATGAGATTGGATAGCACCTTCTGGCGGGGAAAAAATGGAATTTTCAAAAACATTCATTCCCAGCGAAGCTGTCTTTTTCAATTGAAAAGCAGTTTGTTGGTGGACTTCGAAAAGTTTTTCATTCACCGAATCAATGTTTGAAGCGATATTTTCGAATATGGAAGCTTCATTTGACTTGAAGATTTCATATCCCCCAGTATTCTCATAACCTATTTTCGTTTCACCATAGGTTTCTTTGAGTTTTAGAAATCCTTTATATCTATTTTCATAGAGCAACAAAGCGTTTTCTAATCCAATATTGTTTGCATCGTCGAGAATCTCTCCGAGGCTACCAAAACAGGCAAATCCTGCATTTCTAAGACTTGCAGGACTGCCTAAAGTTGCACTTTCAACCACCCAAACTTTGCGGTGTTGAAATTTAAGTTTCAGTTTTATTGCCGATTGCAATCCAACTAAGCCAGCTCCAATAACAAGAATATCGGCTTTTTCAGCCCATTTTTGTTCCCAAAAGCTAACTGGAATAGACATTAGGCAGTCATTTTATTGGCAATTGCAGAATTATAAATATCGGCAATTTGAGCCACATTTGCAAATTTGTCGCCATTGATACCAATTTCACCAGCGGTTACAGTACCAATATGGGTCACAGGCAAATTAAATTGAGCGGCCAATGTTTGAATGTCGGCTATATGATTTGGATTCACAGAAATCACAACTCTAGATTGAGATTCGCCAAACAACCAAGCATCATTTCTATAACGTTGGTCGGTGCAAATTTCAAATCCTAAGTTGCCATTCATCGCACTCTCTAAGCAGGTAATGAATAAGCCACCTTCACTTACATCATGAACACTTGCAGCCATTTGATTGTGTGAAAGTTTCTCTAATAACTGATGTAAGTTGAATTCAACATCTAAATCAAAATGAGGACAATTCGAAAGAGCCACACCTTTAATTTTCGCAAGGTATTGAGAGCAACCTAAATCGTTCTGAGCCTCACCGATCAATAAAATTGCGTCGCCTTCATTTTTGAAGTTTAAACTCATTCTATGTTCAGGTGCTTCAATAATTCCAACCATACCAATTGTTGGTGTTGGATAAACTGCTTGACCTGAAGTGCTTTGATTGTAAAAACTCACGTTACCACCGGTTACAGGGGTATCGAATTTCCTACAAGCTTCACCCATACCTTCGATTGCAGATTTAAATTGAAAATAAACCTCTTCGTTATATGGGTTACCAAAGTTCAAGCAATTGGTAATTGCCGTTGGCACACCACCGGTGCAACGAATGTTTCTTGCAGCTTCAGAAACTGCAATTTGAGTACCGATATTTGGATTTGCATGCACATAGCGACTGTTGCAATCAACGGTCAATGCAAGACTTTTATTCGTTCCTTTTACTTTTACAACAGAAGCATCGGAAGGTAAATTTGTTGATTGATTCACTGTACCCACCATGCTATCGTATTGCTCATAGATCCATTTTTTGCTTGCTATATTTGGTTCAGCGGCAAGTTTAAGCGCAATTGTTTTTGCTTCTTCCAAAGAAATATCTTGAATTGAATCTAAATTAAATTTCTCTATTTCAGCAAAATATTCAGGGGTTGTCCATGTTCTTTTATAGACTGGAGCACCACCACCTAAAACCAAAGATTCAGCAGGAATATCGGCTTCTAAAACACCATTCATAAAGTAACGAACGTGTTTTGTATCTGTAACCATTCCAATTTGAGCGTAAGTTAGATCCCACTTCTCAAAAATCGCTTCTAATTCTTTTTCTCTACCTTTTTCAATGATCACCAACATACGTTCTTGGCTTTCGCTTAAAAGAAGTTCCCAACCTTTCATGCCAGCTTGACGCATAGGAACTTTATCGAGGTGAATATCCATCCCAACATCTGTTTTAGCCGACATTTCACTCGTACTGCAAGTAATACCCGCAGCACCCATATCTTGCATACCAACAACAGCATTGGTTTCAATGATTTCCATTGAAGCTTCAAGAATCAATTTCTCCCAAAAAGGATCACCCACTTGCACTGATGGCAAATCGTTGATACTATCTTCGCTCATGTCTTTTGACGCAAAAGCGGCACCATGGATACCATCTTTACCTGTAGCAGAACCAAAAATATAAACTGGATTTCCCGCAGGTCCTGCGCCAGCAGAAATACTTTTTCCAACGCCAACAATACCAACACTCATTGCATTCACAAGGTTGTTTTGTTCGTAGCAATCGTCGAAGTAAACTTCACCACCAACTGTAGGAATACCGAAAGCATTTCCATAATCACCAATCCCTTTCACCACACCTTTAACAAGCCATTTGGTTCTGTCGGTATCAATATTTCCGAAACGCAATGAATTTAATTGGGCAATAGGTCTAGCGCCCATTGAAAAGATATCTCTATTAATCCCACCAACACCAGTAGCAGCACCTTGATAAGGTTCTATTGCTGAGGGATGATTGTGACTTTCAATTTTAAAACAACAAGCAAGTCCATCGCCAATATCAACCAAACCCGCATTTTCTTCGCCGGCTTCGGCCAACATTTTGGTGCCACTTTTTGGCAATGTTTTCAACCACGTAATTGAGTTTTTGTAACTACAATGTTCGCTCCACATGACTGAATATATAGACAATTCTGTGAAGTTAGGTTCACGGCCAAGGATTTCGCAGATTTTATGAAATTCTTCTTCCAACAAGCCTAGTTGTTTGGCTTGATCAATAAGTGATACACTATTCTGTTGCATTACTGCAAAAGTAGTGAGGAAAAATATGTTTTTGTAAAAAAATTATGGACAGATTATACCCAACCTATCGAAGCAAAAAGATTGACCCATTGATGGTGTTTCTTCTAACCCTATCGCCTACTTTTTGTTCGTAACGATAGATAAAAGTATAGAAACCTTCTTGGCATAAATCACCTTCATAATAACCAGCCCATTTAAAAGATTTGGCATCGGCGTTGTCAAAAATCTTCTCTCCCCAACGGTTATAAATTTGGAATAATGTAGGTGTAATACCTCTTCCAATGATTTCAAAAGTGTCATTTCGACCATCAAAATTTGGTGTAAATGCATCCGGAATAAACACATCACAAAATCCATCAGCCAAAGTAATGTTGATTTGATCTGTAGCAGTTCCACAAGCATTTTTAACACTCACAGAATACGTTCCAGAACTGGCAACATAGATTGTAGGCCCTGTAGTACCATTGCTCCATGTTGTTGTTGCACCTGGCCAAGTTGCGGTCAATTGTATCAATGAACCCTTACAAATCAAAGTATCATTAGGTAAAGTCACTTCCGGCGTGAGTCCTTCTTTTATGTAAATAGTATCTCTCCATTTACATCCACCATTATCTACCTCAGCCCAATAGGTTCCGGCTACGGAAATTGTACGTGGATTAGAATTTGTTCCATCCTCCCAAATCATTGTTCCTGGTGCCACTACAAAGAGATCGGCCGTTGAACCGTCGCAGACTACAGTATCTTTCCCTAAATTAAATTTAGGTAATGCGCTTATTTTGATTGATGTTACCAAAGAATCTGGACAAAAACTGTCTTTGATTAAATATTTTATCAAATGCAAACCTGCTTTTCCTGGGTTATAAGTATTCCCTGAAAAACTCCCCGTTGTTGCCGAAAAAACACCACCTGAAAGTGTTGGAGTCAATACAATTGGAGCTCCATTTTCACAAATTGTGGAAGGTAGCCCGGTAAATGTAGCATTGTTATTTCCCTTTACATAGACATAAATGGTATCTCTACTTTTACATCCCTCAGGACTTTGAGCTTCATGAATAATTGGATAATTTCCGGCTGCTGTATATTTATGTGAAATAGACTTATTTGCTGAAGTTGTACCATCCCCTAAATCCCAATAAAAACTCGTTAAACCAGGATATTTATTATCGAAAACAAATGAATTTGTAGCGAAACATTGAATTGAATCATTAATATAAATTCCACTAGAAGGATCAGGAATGACTCTAACCCAAAGTGATGCAGTATCTGAACAACCAGTTCTCACATTGTCGTAATAAGTTTCCGACTTATATTTAATCTGATATATTCCTGGCTTATCGAATGTTTTTGTTGGAGAAGGAATTGTTGCTGAATCTGATGGTGAAAAATACCATGTCCTTGTATAAGCACAGCGAGGGATATTTGCAAGTGATGTATTATCGGCAAACTTAAATGCATTGCCAATAAAACACTGACTCAATTTATTATTCTTTTCAATTGGCTTACTCACAGGTCGTGGGATGATAAAAACAGCCTTAGTACTCGTGTAGTTATCTGTACAACCTAAGGCAGGAGATGCAATTAACGTAACCAAGAAGTTACCTCCTTTGTTGTAAGTATGGGTAACATTGGTTCCAGAAGCACTCGTAGCATCTTGAAACAACCAAGTATATGTAACACCAGAAAATGTGGCGCTCGATTTATTTGTAAAAGTAACTACGTTGGTTTTATCGCAACTATCTGTATAGTTAAAATCAAAATCTAAAATTAGGTTTTGTGTTTTGAAAGAAGTTGTTGCATATGACGACGTTAAATAATTTGGACTTGCAGCACCATCATGTTCAAAAACAGCAACATAATACGTAGTGTTGGGTTTTAACCCTGTCAAAGTAAAGTTATTGTTGATATTATTCCAGCAAGCATAATTACCAGAGCCTAGATCATCACCAGCCATAAAATTAGCAAAAGCAGTGTAAGCATTCCCGTCAGTTGGATTTACAGAAACTGCAGAAGCCTCTTTCACAACCACCAAACGCCATCCACCATTACCGTTAGACCAACTTATTGTGGCTTTATTGCATTGAATGGTTCCAATGGCCAAATTACTTGGTGCAATAGTCGGTTCTGCACCGAAAACAGTGTTCAGGACAACTAAATTTAAAAATGCAAAGAGTAATTTTTTCTTCATGCTAATACAAAGATAACAATAAATAGACAATTTTTGTTTTCAAAACGAAGCCTCATATTTCGGGTAACAAAATATTTTCATTCGGAATGATTGTTTTATTCATTAGTTTCAGTAATACTTGTACCAATGTAATCACATCTTTATTGCAATAAACAGCAATTCTATGAAGATCTTTTTCACGGTAGTAAACATCTGCCACCATGCTTCCATCGATATCATCTTTAGGTGTGGGTATGTCGAATAAATTTGCCAAAAGATTGAGCGAAACGAAACTCTTAAAATCCCCAAATTTCCATAGTTCCATGGTGTCTAAGTTATTTATTTCCCATGGTTTTTTGCCCGCATTATCGAGTAAAAAAGGAATTTTGATTCCATGAATTACCATTCGTCTTGCGATATACGGAAAATCAAACTCCTTCCCGTTGTGTGCGCAAAGCCGATGTCGATCCGTGCCAAAATGACCGTTTAACAATTGAGCAAACTCTTCGAGTATTGTTTTTTCGTCATCTCCAAAAAATGACTTTAATCTGAGTTTAGGTTCTGATGGATGACCGGTAATTAAACCCACTCCAATGCACACAATTTTGCCAAATTCGGCATAAATAGCAGAACGATCATAAATATCTGAAGGCGTAATATCTTCTTTGGTCAATGATTTTGACTTTTTTTCCCAAAGTTTTTGCCAAGCGGGCGACAAATTCGAATAACTCGATTCTTGAGGAACAGTTTCGATGTCTAAAAACAGGACTTTACTTAAATCGAGTTGCGATAAATATTGCATTTGGTAGTTTGTATATTATAAAATTCAAATTTACAAAATGAGGATAACTTTCTTTTTCTTTTCTACCCTTTTTTGTGAATTTCGCAAATAATATATGACAGAAAAATCGTCCAAACGTAAAAAACCCAGCGCATTACCAAGCATACTCAGCTTAGCAGCTGTGATGTTTATTTTAGGGCTCTTGGGAACCACTGTGATTGGATTTAAAGGACTTGGAGAATATGTGATTGAAAATTCAAGTATCGACATATACTTCAACGACAGTGTAACTGAAGCACAAGTTATTAAATTTCAAAATGAAATAAACCAAAAATCATGGGTCAAAAAAACCCGCTTTGTTTCAAAAGAACAAGGAATGAAAGAGATGGGGGTGAAATATGACCCTGAAATAATGAATTATGCGGAAACCATTACCCTCCCGCTAAGTTTGGAAATCTACTCAAAAGCAGAATTTGCTCAACCAAAATTTCAAGAACAAGTGGTAAGAGAACTGAAAAATGATGAACAAATTGAGGATGTAGTTTTTCAGAAAAATTGGTTAGAAACAATCACTAAAAACATCCAAAAAATGCAGATTGTGTATATAATTCTCGCATTGTTGTTTATCATCATTTCCATAGTGCTCATTCAAAGTGCTGTAAGATTAGGGATTTTTGCTAACCGACATACAATCAAGAGTATGCAGTTTGTTGGAGCAACCAACTCTTTCATTATCCGACCAATAATTTTCACTTTTGTGAAATACGCTTTCATTGCCATTCCCATTTCCTTTGGTTTATTATGGTTTATCATTTGGCAACTTCCGGATTTCATGGGGAATAGTGAATTTTCAACCATGATGTTTGAGTTTAGAAACCATATCAACCTACAAAATTTATTTATAGTTTCAGTTTCTATTGCTATATTTGGAGTTCTGCTTGCTACTATCTGCAGCTGGTGGAGCACTAGAAAATTTTTACGTACAAAAATTGAGAATTTATACTAATGAGCGCAAATAAAAATATCAAAAACGAAGCTACTCCTTCAGAAAAAGAAGGTATGATTTTTAGTAAAGAAAACTATACTTTAACCATCATCAGTGTTCTTGTAATCGTTGTTGGATTTGCCTTAATGGCAGGAAAAGGCGGCAATATTTACGATTTCCGTAGAACAACTTTAGCCCCAATTGTTGTAATTGCTGGCTTTGTGATGGGTATTTATGCAATCTTTTACAAGAAAAAATAAATGACCTGGCTTGAAAATGCGACGTTAGCCATCGTCGAAGGACTTACTGAGTATTTACCAGTAAGCAGTACCGGACATTTAATGATGTTCAAAGAATGGATGAAACTTGAAGGGAATCAACTAGATACCTACATGATTTCTATCCAATTTGGAGCCATCTTTGCCGTTGTTGTACTCTACTGGAAACGCTTTTTTAATCAAAATTGGTTTTCCTTTTACTCCAAATTAATCGTTGGCTTTTTACCAGCAGCCGTATTAGGATTTCTCTTCGACGATATCCTTGAACAAATGCTGCAAACGCCAATGATTGTGGCCATTATGCTCATTTTAGTGGGAACTTTTCTCATTTTCATGGACAAAATTCTGTTACCCGGAAATAAAGAAATTGATGATATCTCTTATAAAGATTCATTCATCATTGGTATGGTACAAACCATTGCCATGATTCCCGGAACTAGTCGTAGCGCAGCCACAATTGCAGGTGGTTTAGGATGTAAACTGACCAAAAGTGCAGCAACAGAATTTTCATTCTTCTTGGCAATTCCTACCTTATCGGCAGCCGCGGCTTATAAAATTCTCAAAAATTGGGATCAATTAAGTGCTTCAAACTTATCGGAAATAGCCATTGGCAATGTCATCAGCTTCATCACAGCCGCTATTGCTGTTAAATTCTTTATTGGCATGGTGAAATCTAGAGGTTTCTCATTTTTTGGATATTATAGAATCATCATTGGAACAATTTTCCTGATTACGTTGTATCTTTAACAAATGAATTGCTTTAAATCCTTTATATTAGGATTCATTTTGGTGTTATCCAATGTTTTATTGGCTCAAAGCTCACCCAAAATACAAATTGCCAGGGTTAAATATGCTGGCGGTGGCGATTGGTATAGCAGTAAAACTGCGTTAAAAAACCTTACAAAGTTTTGTAATTTTCGCATCAAAACCAATCTCAAAGAAGATGAGGTGATTGTTGAAGTTGGATCCGAACAACTCTTTAATTTCCCATTTTTATTTCTTACAGGACACGGAAATGTGATCTTTAGTGAAGCGGATGCCAAAAACCTAAGAAACTACCTTGTATCTGGTGGTTTTTTGCATATTTGCGACAATTATGGAATGGATTTATTCATTCGTAGGGAAATGAAAAAAGTTTTTCCCGAATTAGAATTCAAACCTGTCCCATTTAACCATCCAATTTATCATCAACAATTTCAATTTAACAATGGACTTCCAAAAGTTCACGAACACGATGGAAAACCACCTATTGGATACGGATTGTTTTGGGAAGGGAAATTGGTTTGCTTTTACGATTACGAATGCGATTTAGGAAATGGTTGGGAAGATCCAGAACTTTATAACGATTCGCCAGAAATAAGAGAAAAAGCACTTCAAATGGGTGCTAATTTGATTCAATATGCTTTTACTTTACAGTGATGAATGCGAGCATTGGTTTTCCTATTTTTAGTTCCGAAAACAAGAAATTAGCCGATAAAACAACCATTTTATCTGAGCCTATTCCCTCAATTGATTTACTTGAAAGGGCTTGTTATCAACTCGTAAAAAAACTCGAAAAAGAAATTCCCGAGAATCAAACCATTCATATCGTTTGTGGAAATGGCAACAACGGGGCCGACGGACTTTGCATCGCGCGTATTCT
>JACCDJ010319189.1_pt1 | contig 20924 bp, 15 predicted proteins | sample 7444481 | NCBI WGS metagenome assembly JACCDJ01 (sample SAMN15323435, study PRJNA562643) | freshwater metagenome | isolation source: river surface water | place: USA:Blue River Watershed | collected 2017-08-15 | reverse complement strand
GCAAATCTGGCTCTACTTGGCCGCAAATCTGGTTCCACTTGGCCGCAAATCTGGCTCTACTTGGCCGCAAATCTGGTTTCACTTGGCCGCAAATCTGGTTCCACTTGGCCGCAAATCTGGTTCCACTTGGCCGCAAATCTGGTTTCACTTGGCCGCAAATCTGGTTTCACTTGGCCGCAAATCTGGTTTCACTTGACCGCAAATAAATATTAGCAATATCATATTCTATTTTTTTCAGATCTAAATCAGTTTCAAAAAATATTCAAGGTACTTACAAATATCGAGCTCTTAGTTCGATCAAAACTGAGTAGGAAAATTTAAATCACATACTGATATACACCTTCGATTTACATACTTGCGTTCTCAGATACTTAGAGCTGGTTTAGAGCAAATATCAGTTTGTGAACTAAAACTGAAACAAAAAAACTATAGTCCTCCCATACATTTAAACGATGAAACCATCCTTCCGGCACAAGAGAGCTAACCGCGTTTAGCGATACCAAGTATTCATTCCTCAGACATTTGCACATCCTTCACTGCAGTTGATACCAAACGAGCGTTCTCCATAGTTTCAAATGGGTTCCCCGAAAGAAACCCATATTATCAATAATGGGAGATATATCTTCTATTATTGAATACAATTTCACTCTTAGTGCAATACGGACCCTATCTGATAGCTCTTGGGCGGCTGACTTAATTATTCAGCAGGCCTTTCCCCATAGTAGGTGCCTCACATATATCGCAAGTGAAGTGTACTCAAAAATATTGTACATATATTAATAATTTGATTGTCAAGATAGAATATCTGAGCTTTTTCTAAAGCGATAGAATATAGAGTTATTCAATTAAAATAATGATTTGGATATCTGAAACTCCCAAAGTTATTACCAGCGATGATTGGATCCTACCGATACTAAAACAGCCCATCTATTGGCTACGCGGTATGGCTAATGTATGGTCTCAATATGGGTTATATGCGTTAAATTTTATGCAAACTGATAAATTTATGGGTATCAAGCTACTAACAATGTACGACCTAGATATCGGAGATAGCGAAAAAATTAGGGTAGCCAGGACTAAACATATGATTAATCCAAAGCTAATTGTGTTATATTGCCACACAGTTTTTGGCAAGTGCACCGAGTTTGCTCACCTGGCTGAAGGGTTGAAAGATCTCCCAGTAATATATTTTTCATACTCTCGGAGAGGCGTACACTCAGATCTACCAAATAAATATTATAATATTACCGGCTCGGTAGATGTTTTAGATAAAATATTGGACCATATTAATGCTAATTATCCCAATATTCCAATACATGCGATTGGGGCGAGTGCTGGTACTTGTTTGCTATCCAAATATCTAGGATCGAAAAATAAATCAAAACGGATTAAATCGGCCGTGTTCATATCCCCGTGTTATAATTTTATTCAATCTATAGCAGATATTCCAGATACCGTGCAAAGTAAATTGCTGGAAAAACTAAAAAACAGATACAGACATTGCGTTGCACCAGTTCTACTAAATGTTAAAACATTGCGAGAATGGGCTATACTTCATTATATTACCACTGAATATGAATCCACCCAAGAGTATATCAAAAATAGTGAGCCCCATAATTTCTTGCATCGGATTAATGTCCCAACGTTAATGATATCTGCGTTAGATGATTTTTGCTTCCCTGGATCCGTTACGAATAAATATTTAGATCTCCCATATCAAAATAAAAATATTACAATGGTGATAACCAAGAGAGGCGGACACATATCATTTGTTGATTATAGAGCAACGCTGCCTTGGTGTTCTAGAGTTGCGATTGAACATATTAAGGCAAAAATTGCAATGCGGTAAACTAATCAAAGTAAAATTACTAAGTAATCCTGAGTTTACTATATATAAAGTATAATCATTAATATCTAACTATAATCATGTCTGTATTGGTATCTACCCCAGAGCTCAAGCGAGTACACGATTTGTACGTCTTGTTGCACGATAAGAAGGCGTTTGAGCTAAATGAATATGAAGATGCTGGACGAGTCTACAAGGCTGTTGCTGGAGCATTGGACCACGCAAACAAGTCTGGAGCTGAAGGAGCTGAGCTTTCTCCAGATGATCTCAACTATGTTCTAAACACTATGAACGTTTGCTCGCTACGAGTAGGATTGGGACTCCAAAACTACAAATTGATTGCTGATCTATTCGATTCTCTCCAAAAGGCTCTCAAGTCTCATCTTGAGTCTGAGGAAGAGAGCAAGGCTGATGAATAAAAAACATGAGTTATTCTAACAAAACTTATAATAAGTATATGCAGTAGATGCCTACTGTGTATGCAATGGATGGGTTCCCGAGTCAGGTCAAAGGGGCAGTACTTATAATTCTGTGCTACGGCTTCGCGAGTTCAAATCTCGCTCCATCTACTAGAACCATTATACACCTTTGATAGCCAAAGGTGTATTTTTTGTGATGCTAAAATTGATATTATTTGCGTTAAAATATAGTCCAGCTATGTACGACCGATCGACTCTATATTCAGCTATGTACATGAAGATGCTCATGCCTGCGAACTGGAATATTTCTTACAAAGATTTTGTGGGTATCGTGCGTGATTCTAAGTCATACGCAGAAGTGCTACAAAAGTGCAAGAACTCTAACATTCAAAGCATTTGGACCATGCATAAGATAATCAATCAACTACAATTATCCACTGAGCATTTTACTCCCACGGATGCTCAACCAGCGCTCCCATCATTTGCAGAATTTGTTTCGCATGCGGGAGATCTGGACGACCCAGACAAGCTACTGGATATCTTGTCTCTATAATTTTTTTGATCGTATTATTCTGAATCAAGCATAGATACTATATTGGAAAATTTATCAATTAATGAATAACGCGGGGGTCGCAGGTTCGAGTCCTGCTGGGAGAGTCTTATCTTTTTTTGATCGAAAAAAAGAAACTCTATCAGAGTTCTGCTTCCAGTCGGAGCACCCGGATACGATGCTCGGACTCAAGTAGATGCTTTTTCATGTCAAATATCTTTTCGAGCGTGTGTATCTTGAAGCTGAGATTGGCATCATTTGCATATTTTTTTTCTATTTTAGTCAGCTCAATACCCCACTCATTTGCAAATGAGTCATACTCTTGCTCCCAGCGTTGCTCGAGTTGTTCCAATTTGCGCAAGTAGAACTGTTTTGGATCCAACTTTTTCATTTGAACTCTCTTGATCCACTGAATGATAGTATTGGCTGCATTATTGTAGTATGAGCAGTATCCCAGCTTGATTGGTTTGTTCAGCACTATTTGACCACCGGATTCTCTTCCACAGAGCTCGCAGTATCCAATATCAATAATCATCTCAGATTTGTAGATTGGGCGATAGTACAGCAATGTATTATTTTTTTGTAGTTTGAATACTGTTCCATTAGCGATCTGACATGGGGTGCGGATGTAGACTCCGTTTGATAGATCGTGAAAATATTTCAGATCCAACTTAACAAAATGCTCAATCAGCTCTTCCCCAATGCTCATCTGCTTAGACTCGGTGAGAGTCTCTGCATACTGATAACTGGTTCGACGGAACGACATGGTGATATATTTAGATTAAAAATTATCAATTTAGTAATTGGCCAAAAAAACAATCTATGTGGCTCAGTGGTGATCTGGATGCATTCTCCACCCAGGAATATATGCAATGCTTGGTATAGTACGATGGGTCCAAAACGTTCAATAGGATACGGAGTAGATTTACTTACATCAAAACGCATATGCACGCACACGTGGATACACAAACTGAGACATAGATAGCCAATAATTACTAATATTTATATAAGTATTTGATAGATCTAACTCAAAATAAAATTAATTAATTTTGGATGCAATTATTGTTCCAATGAGTGTTCCTATTGCCGTTCCAACAATAGATGATACAATATTTATTATAATATGATTTTGGAGCAGAAATATACTAATGAATAATCCAATGAGCAGTCCTACTAATAATCCTACGATAATTATTGGATAATGCGGTTTAGATGATTTATGGGTGCGGTCTTGAGTAAAATTTACATCTGGGTGGGACTCCAAGATGGGCCCAAGTTGTGATACTCTGGTATCTCTTGGTAGATTTGTGGCTTGAGCCATGAATGGAGAAATATATTTGCGTGATTGGTCTGCCATAGTAGCGATATATTATAGTAAAAAAAAAATTACTTAGTAGAATAAGCAAGCTTGAGCTCCAATATCTCATTCTTGTAGGTCAACTCCTGGATCTTCAGAGCTGCAAGAGTCTCAGCCAGCTGTTTCTCCAAATCAAATATCTTGCGATCTGCATCAGACTGGATATTCAATATTTTGACCTCAGATTTGAGCTCAGTGGTTTCCAATTTCTGATCACACTCGGACCGCAAATCAGTTAATTGTTTAGATAACTCATTGATATTGCTGGGAAAATTTCCCACCAACTCTTTATATTTATCCTTCAATTGCTTTCGCTCATCTCCAGTTTTAGCAATAATTAACTCAGTGTGATCCTTTGAACCATCATTGTACTCAAACATGAGTCCACTTGATTTGAAATGCTTTGCTAAATCATTTTCAGCTTTGGGCAGAAATGATTTTGGGATAGTCACAAACCAATCCAGAGTAATTTTTCCATATTTACCGTATTTGGTTCTACTTGAGTGTTGAGCATATCTAGACATGATATCCTCGGCTCTCCCAAACTTGTACACGCAAGCAGTATCAAACTCTTTTGGTGGATATAGTTTGGTAGAAATATCCATTGACTCGCGCAACTCTTTCACTTTACCAATCTTGATACAATATAGTCCTGGGAAGATGCCGCAGGCATCCGGATACCTTCGGTATCTCTTATCATTTAAATTCTTTTTGTAATCAGTTAACTCAATGGATAGAGTATCTCTCTGCTCTGGAGATCCAAACTGATGCGTGAACACCAAATGAATAACCCAGTTGCGCAACTGAATAACATTTTCATTAGCTGACTTGGAACTGAAAATAACTTTGAGCAACCCATTGAGTGTGAGATATGTTCTTTGCCAAATGAGAGTTTTTTCCGATTCTTCAAGATCGCATCTTTGATCCCCACCTGGCGAAGTTGTAATTACATCAGAATATTTGAATAATTTAATCCAATGAACATTCTTTTCATACCCACGTTGTTCATTTCTTAACACTCTTCCCAAATTTTCCATTCCGAGATATTTACCAATATCTCTGGCTCTGAATAATATTTCAGATTCAGATCTGGTTCCACGTACATCTATCTCCACAATATTATCCTCAATATCTCTAAACTTTTCTTCATCGGTTAGCTCCAGTTCCTCAAAGTTAAATAGATATTCATCATTGGTCTCACTTGATTCTACAGAATCTGATTCAACTGGTTCTGATGGCTCAACTATTTTTTCAAGTGCTTTCAATTCTTGCGAATAGTTTTGCTCCAGTAGGTTGATAAAGTTTTCAATTTTTGCAATTGAATCTGCAGAGACTAATACCTTGTGAGCCTGTTGTACATAGCCATCATTGATACTAATATTCTCGATAGGTCTATCATCATTCTTGTGAGTGATTAGATACTCCAAATTATGTTTTTTGATAAACGATCCAAAGGTTGCTCGGCTATTGCCTCGAATTGTCTTGTAAACCTGCAACAACGGTCTAATATCAATATATTGAGTATTTTCAACTTGCTTAGTCAGATAACGGATGATAGAGCTCATAGTTGATGTTTGATTATAATTATGAGTATCCAAATCAATTTTACAAAAAAAGATACCCCTATCTATAGGATGCTCTCACTCAGTATCTTAGATCGTGAGGCGATTGATACTATTGATATTATGTTTGAACTCAAAGCTCACAATACTTTTGATATTGGCTGGCGTCCATTTCTTCCCACGTGGCTTAATATTGTAATCAGTCAATATCTCGCAAATCATTTTTCGACTGATGCGCACCGTGTCAAACTGACTATACTTTTGGTATTCAAACTGGTCATCCTCGAGAGTAATCTCGATTGGGACATATTCAGATAGCTGATCAATATTTGACAACAATTTGCGCAATCGATCATTCAAGATACAAACCTTCTGATCTTTGTTAAGACCTCCTAGAATGAATGAAATGACGTGTTGTTCGATTGGGTTTCGTTCTAGTTTTCCAGTCTCTCGGTTAACATTGTAGCCATATGGAGCTCGACCGATGTGCATGTTATTTTGACGCTTGTATCGAATATTGTTCTTTACCCGCTCACCAATTAACTCACTCTCATATTGAGCCAAGGATACAATATTTCTGAAATCGTGCTTACCACGAGCAGTGCTCAGATTAATATTCTCCTTGACACACTTGAGATTAATATTGTTCTTCTCCATTTGTTTGATAAAATTATCTGATGACTGAGCGTTTCGAGAGAATCGATCAATACTGTACACCAGCAGATTAACATTTTTTTTGGTCGTAATAATTTTCTTTAACTCTGGCTGGTTGCGCCCCGAGTATGCAGATCCTTTTTCAGTAATAATATCAGTAATCACGTACCCATTAGTATCACAATATGTTCTACATGCATGGATCTGCGCCTGAAGCTCCTGACCTACAGTAGAAACACGACAGTAAATGATAGTATTTTTAGTAAAATCAGGAACATTACTCGCATTTCCAGTTAGATCAATGACCAATGGGGTCATATCACGATCCATATTTCCATCTACAATAACCATCTCCTCGTTCTGATCTTCCTCGATTTCCATATTGGTATCTCCAATAGCGGGAATACATGCTCCCAGCTGGGACATGAGCGAGTTGACGCGGGATTCAATAATGTTCATAATGGAAACCATGGTTGATTCGTTGGTAGATGAGCTTGGTGCTGACGTTATCCTATATTTATTAATATGTTTGTCAATTTTACAAATCACCCATTGGACAAAAAAACATGCTACTTGGTAGCATATGCAAGCTTGAGCTCCAATATCTCGTTCTTGAAGGTCAACTCCTGGATCTTCAAAGCTGCTTCAGTCTGAATATTCAATAATTTGACCTCCAAATCTGAAATCTTGCGATCTGCATCAGACTGGATATTCAATATTTTGACCTCAGATTTGAGCTCAGTGGTTTCCAATTTCTGATCACACTCGGATCGCAAATCAGTTAATTGTTTAGATAACTCATTGATATTACTGGGAAAATTTCCCACCAACTCTTTATATTTATCCTTCAATTGCTTTCGCTCATCTCCAGTTTTAGCAATAATTAGCTCAGTGTGATCCTTTGAGCCATCATTATACTCAAACATGAGACCACTCGATTTGAAATGCTTTGCCAAATCATTTTCAGCTTTGGGTAGAAATGATTTTGGAATAGTCACAAACCAATCCAGAGTAATTTTTCCATATTTACCGTATTTGGTTCTACTTGAGTGCTGAGCGTATCTAGACATGATATCCTCGGCTCTCCCGAACTTGTACACGCAAGCAGTATCAAACTCTTTGGGTGGATATAGTTTGGTAGAAATATCCATCGACTCGCGCAACTCTTTCACCTTCCCAATCTTGATACAGTATAGCCCTGGGAAGATGCCGCAGGCATCCGGATACCTTCGGTATCTCTTATCATTTAAATTCTTTTTGTAATCAGTTAGCTCAATGGCCAGAGCATCCCGTTGCTCTGGGGATCCAAACTGATGCGTGAACACCAAATGGATAACCCAGTTGCGCAACTGAATAACATTTTCATTGGCTGACTTGGAACTGAAAATAACTTTGAGTAGCCCATTGAGTGTGAGATATGTTCTCTTCCAAATGAGAGTTTTTTCCGATTCTTCAAGATCACATGTATCATGGGTTCTTGAAGAGGTTCTTGAAGAAGATATGATTACATCAGAATATTTGAATAATTTAACCCAATGAGTATCCCTTTCATATCCGCAACGTTCATCATTCAAAGTTTCAATCAATCGATCCATTCCGAGATATTTGCTAATATCTTTGGCTCTGAATAATATTTCAGATTCAGATCTGGTTCCACGTACATCTATCTTCACAATGTTATCCTCGGTATCTCTAAACTTTTCCTCATCGGTCAGCTCCAGCTCCTCAAAGTTGAATAGATATTCATCCTTGGTCTCAACTTTTTCAGATCTTTCAGGAGTATTACTCGTAGAAACAGGTTCAACTATTTTTTCCAGTGCTTTCAATTCTTGCGAATAGTTTCGCTCCAGTAGATCCATAAAGTTTTCAATCTTAGCAATTGAATCTGCTGAGACGAATACCTTGTGGGCCTGTTGCACATAGCCATCATTGATACTAATATTCTCGATAGGTCTATCATCATTCTTGCGAGTGATCAGATACTCCAGATTATTTTGCTCAATGAACAACTTAAAGCTGGCTCGACTATTACCTCGAATAGATTTGTACACTTGTAGTAGTGGTTTTCACGTCGATATATTGCTTATCTTTGGTTTTTGGCGAACCAAATTGCTTAGCCAGATAACGAACGATGGAGCTCATAGTGGTGTTTGAATATATTTATGAGTATCCAAATCAATTTTACAAAAAAATATACAATGTATTCAGATCTAAGCCGTACAGCTCAAGCATTCGGGCTCATCTGCTACAGTGTCGATAATCTTTTTTCCAGTGCTGGCCTGCTTCACTCGAACGTAATAACTGGAAGTCTTCAGACCCATCTTCCATGAATATAGGTGCATTTTAGTGAGCTTGGATACAGTTGGATCCACAATAAATCTATTATTGCTAGAGCTCTGGCACACGAATGCTTCACGGTCTGAACACATTTCAATGAAATGACTCAGCTTATACTCATAAATGGTCTTATACACATCACGGAGCTTCTGTGGGATCTCCTTAATATTTGCGACAGATCCATCATTTGTAATAATCTGGTTTCTAATATTTCTGTTCCACAGGCCGAGCTCCTTCAAATCTTTTACCAGATGTTTGTTCACTACCTGGAATCTCCCAGACAGCGAGCTACGGGTGAAAATATTACTCTGAGGTACCTCTACACTCTCTGAATGTCCACTGATAATGGATGTTCCGGCCGTGGGCATGATACACATGAGCAGAGAGTTTCTCAGTCCTGTGCGCACTACCTTGTGCTTCAACTCATCCCAGTCCCACATCTTTGAGAGAATAACATCATCCCATAGATCGAACTGAAAGATACCCTTGGAGGTCATACTGCCTGGAAATGATTTGTACGATCCATAGATCTGTGCGAGCTTGTTGGACGCAGTCATTGCAGCAAAGTACATGGTTTCAAATATCTGAGAATTAACTCTGCGAGCCATAGCACTGTCATAAGGCGTTTTCAGCATCATAAATACTTCAGACAACCCCTGTACGCCAATACCAATAGGACGATTCATATCGTCGCTGTACTTGGCTTGCTCGATGGGATACTTGTTATTATCCATCACCTTATTCATATTGTACACAACTCGCTGCGTGATATGATTTAATTTTTCATAGTCAAACCCCATCCCATCTTCATTTTTAACCACAAATTGCGGTAAACAGATGCTTGCAAGATTACACACTCCAACCTGCTTATCGTCGCTGTAGATCGTGATCTCACTGCAATTCATACTTAGAATTCCGTTGAATATCCCCATATGTTTCTTTGGTTCATTGAAGCAATATGTGTCATGCAGGCCTTCTACTGGTTCAATTGAGGTAATAACAAGTCTTCTACTATTATAATTGCTTTCATGTGTATGTTTTCCCATATCAATAACTGATTTATAATCAATAATTTGATCACCAATTAATAGCTCATCGGCCTGTTTGATAATTGTTTTTCCATCTCCAGCAATTGGAAATCTATGATAATGAGTACACTCTAATGAAAATATTTTTCCATTATTGACCATACATTTTGCACTTACTTTGAGCAACTGCTGATCAGTCCCAGTCTGCGCAACTGGTGCGAGAGACCATTCAGATCCGTTCCATACTTCAACATTTTGACCAGCAAGAGTTTGAATCTCTTGGTATCCAGTCTTAGTTAGAATCTTGGTATCTCCAGCAACGCATAAATTAGATGACTTGATCGTTCCAAGTGAATTTTGATTACATTTTCGATTAACGTGGTCCTTGTACATCAGATATGGCTTACCAGTCTCAATTTGGGTTGAAACAATGGAGTTCCACAATTGAATGATTGATACCTGCTTGCGGTACTTTTTCTGTTTTTCATAGCTCTCATAGAGTTGATTGAACTCTTCTCCATATACATCGGTTAGTCCTTTGCACTCATTTGGGCACATTAGAGACCACATTACTTGTTGCCCAGTCTTGATAGATAGCTTGAGGCGCTCCATAAATAAATCTGGTACCCATAGTGCTAAGAACAAATCTTTGCATAGTTTTTCAGGAATGCCCTGCTGCTGCTGCGATTGAATCGCAGACTCAATATCAGCATGCCATGGCTCAAGATATACTGCTGTAGATCCTTTGCGCTTTCCACCTCCCTGAGATACATAACGGGTTGATTCGTTGAATACACGGAGCATTGGTACTAATCCTTCGGATCTACCAATGGTGGAGGCAATAACTGATCCCTGGGCTCGCACCTGTGATACATGCATTCCTACTCCTCCTGAAAATTTACTGATCTTGCTAATATCATCCAGTCTGCTGTAAATATTATCTAGACTATCATTTATTGATAGTAGATAACACGAGGACAGTGTATGGTTGATTGTTCCAGCATTGAATAATGTTGGCGTAGCATGCGTGTAATACTTCTGAGAGAGCAAGCGGTATGTCTCACGAATCGAATTAAATGTTCCTTCAGGGCACGTACCATCATCTGAAATTTCGTCCAAATGAATGCCAATAGCTACTCGAAGTAGCATCTGCTGCGGTCTCTCCTTAGTAATTTTCACATTATCGTCATATTTATACGCGAGCAGGTACGACTTGATCAGAGTGATTATCCCAAAATAATTATAGGTATAATCTTTTGAATAGTCGATCAGCTCGTGCAGACTTTTTTTGTTCTTTAGAATAAATGCAATGGTCTTTGGATGCAGAATGCCAATAGTAGTGTCTCGGTACTCATAGGAGCGCAGAGACTCTGCATAGTGTTGCAGATTACTATAGGTATTCTTGTGCAGATCACTCACAATAATGCGAGCGGCCAGCGAATCGTATTCATAGTCATCAATGATCAGAGAGGCACAAATACTGGCAGAAATCAGATCGATCTCAGACGTCTTAATACCATCAATCAGAGATGATGCAGTCTTCAGAGCAACAACATTAGTACTAATACTAAGCTTTGGCTCCATTGCTACCAAATCATCTAATCTTTTGGAAATAGTCTCAAGGTGCATTGGAATGCTCTCACCTTTACGGTTGACCACTGAAATGCTTCCTGATAGAGACATATTTGATTGATTAAAACTTTTCGATGCTATTTGGTTATATTAGTATAACCAAAAATCAATTTTAGTAATACTCATTTGACAAAAAAAGACAGTTTAGCCGGCCTCATTAGAGCTAATAATACAATTTATTTAGAGGCATAAGCAAGCTTTAGCTCTAAGATTTCATTCTTGTAAGACAAATCTTGCATCTTTAGTGCTGATGTAGCTTCTAATAACTCACACCTATGCTCTGCTTCAAGTGATTTGGTTTCAGCAATGTGTAGCTTTTTCTCGTACTCCAACGTTAATTTAGCAATCTGCCCATCATATCGCTCGATAAGTTGTAAATTCTCTTGAGCTAACTCATTCTCTTTACTTGGATAGAGCTTCAATAGATCACTATAAATCTTTTTTACTTTGGGCTCATCCGATGGCTTAACAAGAATTAATTCAATATGATCTGCTCCAAATGGATCAGTATATTCAAATTGAAAGTTCTCAGCCTTTAACATTGTTTTTAATGTTTTTTCTGCTCCAGACAACTGAGATTCAGAAACCATTATAGACCATTTATGTTCAATATTATTACTCCAACGACCATATCCATTCTTCTCATTCTGATGATCTTTTGAGCGGCTAGGTAGATTATTGGCTCTACCATACTTCACAAGACGATATTTTCCAAATATATTTGGTGGATATGTCTCACGGCTAATCTGCATCGAATCATATAAATCATTCAAGCAACCAATTTCAATATAGTATAAGCCAGATATATTTTTGTTAAGCATATGTTTGTAAAAGTTCTGAGTAAGCTCTTTAGCTAACTCAATGCGCTCTATTTTTGTGCCAAATTTATGTTTATAAGCTAGATTAACAACCCAATCACGCATCATATCTTTATTTTTATTTCCTGATTTGGTCGTGAAAATAACCTGAAGTAATCCATTTACGGTGAGATAAACATAATAATGATTAACTCCGGATTGAACCGTCGATACCCTATTAGGGATTTGACGATGTACATAATCGGAGCCCAGTTTATACTGAGATTCTTGATCAGTTCGTAGCATACGTTTCACCAATTGATCTATCTCAAAGTATCCTTCGATGTCCTTTGCTTTGAAATACATAGTATTTATCCCATAAGTTCCACGTACTTTAATATCAAATATTTCACCTTCAGCGTCTCTGAATAATTCATGCTCTTCCAGTTGTAATATTGGTTGATTAAATATTCCAAAATCTAATTCATCTTCAGTAGTATCAGTTGAATCTGAATCAATTGGATCTGGATCAGTTCTAACATCTGGTAAGTCTCTAATTCGTTCAACTAATGCATTATTAGATTTAATCAGATTAATATCAATGAATACGGACATAGTAGCACTATTGTACCCATTAGCAATAGTAATATTATTGATAATATTTCCAGTATTTTTACCTCTACGGCCAACAATAATATACTTACTTATTTGAAGTGATTCAATCATATCAGCAATAGTCTTAATATGACTATTGCCTTTAGTTCGTTTATATTCGCTCAATATAGTTGCAGCATTGACATAAACCGATTCTTTTGTTTGAAAGATCGAACTAAACTTTTTGATGAACTCCATTGTTTCTTAATGCTTTGATGCCTGTTATTCTCGCTATATTGCTATATTTGGATATAGGTTCATCAATTTTTATACAAAAAAATATGTATATCTATGCTCTAAGTAGTGCAGCTTAAGCACTCTGGCTCTTCAATAGTATCTATAATATTTGCTAATTTAAACTTAAATAGATCTGGAGTTAGTTCAATGGAAATTGAATCATATAAGTCTTTAAAATGCTTATTAGAAATGAGTTCTGAGTGGCATTCTTTAGCAGATTCAGAACTTATAAATCGACTTGAATAGTATTGATATTGTTTAATACTAAACCTTTTATAATTCTTATAATGATATGTTTCATAATAGATAGATGATAGCTTTGGTATTAACCTAACTGCATGTTTTTTAAATTCTGATGAGAAATGCGAATCAATTAATTTATTCGCATTAAATAATAAACTATTATCATATTGATATTCAAACTTATTATTTGCATTGGATGTAAATACAACATGCCGCATTCTTTTTTTAATATCTAGATACTTATTGAATGCATGTTCATGATAAATTGATGTGAGTAAATGCTCATTATAATTCAAAGTATTGTATGTTGGTTTCATATATACCATGATTAGTTCAGTATTATTTTCTCCAACGAATGCAATATTGCATTGATTGATATCTAATTCAAATAGATTTAAAATTAGATTATTTTTTTCATATTTGTGTTTAAATTGTCTGAATGGCATCCATTGAATATCTGCATTTTGAGTAATAATTGATCTATATGCAATTCGTATCTTATGAATTGAATCATAGTGCTTATGTAAAAATACATGTTCATCATTAATAATTTCTTTAGTCAATTGGCGCTGAGAGATTCTATATATAGATTCCATTCGTGTATTTTTATCTGTTAGTCCAAATAGCATCTTACACTGACAATTAGTATGTCCATCCATTGTGTTATTAAATGTTGCATAATATGTTTCAGTAATGGTATATAGATCAGTAATACTAATTGGCGATTTCCACTTCTTTCCGTTGCTTGTGAACATATTATACATATAATAAAATATTAATGCTTCATATACACATATTTGCGTTATAGATGAGTCTAAGATATTTGGGATAACTTTAGTATGAACATTAATCATAGTCTGGTATATAGAATCTGAAATAATTGCACATTCTCCTCCCTTTCTATAATGTACTAAATATCCTTTATCTCCTTTAGCACGAATGGATTCAAATTTACGTAAGTTAGTTTGTTGTTTAGTTGGGTGCCATTTTTTATCTTTCAAATCTTTTAAACTATCTTTAATTGTTGGAAATGATACATCTGAGTGGGTTAGAACATCAATAATAAATGTCATAAACATAGTACCATATCGAATATGATGATGACCCATATCAATTATTTTTGTATTTGTAGTTTCTTCTTCCGAACATTGATACTCAGTATGATCAATAATTGATAGTTGGATATCTCTAAAATTATTTTCATTTGTAATAGCACTAATGATTGTATTATATCTAATACTATTATCAATATAAATTTTAGATGCTTTTGTGTTAGTTAGATATCCTCTAAATCTGCATCCAATATCATCATTAATCATATCATTGGTATATACAACATATAATTTATTTTTTTGTCTAGTTAATGCTACATGTAATAATGATTCATATTTTAGACCCTTTGTACAATCAAAGCACATTAATGTAATCTCACTAAGGCCACAAACAAATACAATTGGTCGACCATCACCTTTAGAGGAATGAATTGATACAATTCTAGTAGCTTCTTTAGATTCCTCCAAATTAATAGATGATCCCTCCTGTCCTTTATGGAAGATAGAATATCTTGAGCTTTGTAATTTATATCGGTTAGACCAATATTCGTTGATTTTTACATTTAAATAGTTTGGAGCACTAATACTAGATACAATAGGGAAAATAATTAAAAAGTCCTCACGAGATCTATTATTATGTTCTACCTCATATGCATATGTTTTAAGAATTGTTGATGCCCATTTATCTAATTCAAATTGACTAGAAGGTACTTCAATAAATGAAAGATTGTCTTTATCATTAGTACATACTTCATTTAACTTAATTGAAGGCAAATCAAATTTTGCAAATGGAACAACACTATTCACAAAATCTCGTAAATATGAATCTTTAAATCGTCTACATACATTACTTGGATCTTGATCTAAGATATTAATATTTGGATCATCAAGTGTTTGAAAATAACTAAATGCATTATCTTCATATGATATGGATTGGAGTAAATCACCAACTACATACAAATCACAATTGTAAATAGTTGAGATAGCTAATAATGCCTTAGCATATATTGGTTCTAAATCTTGAGACTCATCTAATATTAATAATGTCTCTTTATCAAAACTGACTGAATTGCCTCCATATTTTATTGAATTAGAGTTTGATGTTTGTACTAAATGTTCCGGATTAATAGATTTAACCCAATTAGAAATAACATTCAAACTTTTACTATCATTAGTATGATCGCCTAATCGATAACATAATGAATCTATTGTTGCTATAGTGATTAGTTTATGTTTATCATTAATTTCTGCCGATATTTGATAATACTTTTGTCCATTTAAACTACATTCTTCATCATATTGTACATACGATTCATCATCTAGATCACCATCATTTAATAAATTCATTTTTACTTCTAAAAATGTTTCTTTGATTGTAGTTTTGGCCGAATGCTGTTTAGTGATAATAATGATATTAGAATAATGTTCAACAGATTCTTCAAATAGCATTTTATTTAACCCATAAGTCTTTCCATTTCCAGCCCCTTGCTGTTTAATAGTTAAATTAAACTTAGGTAATGGAGTATCATAGAATATTTCAGTATTCATATTATGAATCCATTCTTGTTCACTAAATGATTTGGTAGATACCATTTTCGATTGCCCTACATGTTTAGGCATAAATACACATACTCTATTGTTGATATGAATATACACAAACTCGTATAATAAGAATGAATCATATTTCCAACTTACTCCAAAGCTTAAATATTCACCATATAATGATTGCTTAAGCTTAACATCCGAAGATCCATTAATTACCCAAATGATTTCAGTATCATGTAAATTATAGTCATGCTTGCGAGATTCAATCTCAATTCTTGAAATTTTACTGTTTTGAAACTCAATTGTATAATGATTAGATAGCACTACATCTGCATATCTTGTCTTAATTTGAGTTTCAAGTTTAGTATATTTTATCTCAGTTGTTTCAAACTTAGATTGCCAATTTTTATGCCAATCACTCATATCACTACCATGCAAATCTTTTGAATTCTTATGACTAAAATATGGAATCTTTTTTAGACCATTTGAAAATTTCAACTGATGGCCATTTTTACATAGAATAGTATCCGTAGCATTGTATTCATATAGGTTTGCATATTGTTCCTTACCATTAATTATGGCAACAATATTTGAATTAAAGTTGCATCCATTATCAATAAAAGTACACATTGTGTATATATCATTACTATCATCAATATTAATTTAGAATAGATTTAGATGTACAAAAAAACTAATAAGAGCTTTATTCATATTGTTGTTTATAGAACCAATATCCTTCTTCATCCTCTTCTAATTCATACTCTGATGAATTTATATCTTCTTCAGAGTCTGATTCATAAGAATAATTACGAATAGACCCATATAATATGTCTCCAACATATACATCAGGTTTCTCTATTGTTATTTCTGGTTCTGATTCACTTTCTGATTCACTTTCTGATTCATATATTGAATCAGAAGATGAATCATCAATATATGAAGAATTAGATTCAGATATTCTGTGTTCTTGTAAGAAATTTCTACCTTTAAAGACTCCTTGATCGCACTCATTAACAAAATGTTCTCCACCACATTTGAAACACTGATCTGATGCTCCACGTAGCTCACGCTCAATAAACTTAATTTCATATGCAGTCAATGAATCTAATACATATGATCCTCCTCGAACGTTGTCTATTCCATATTTGCTCATATACTTTTTAACATATTTATCTTCATCAAATGGATCATCGGTTTTGATTGTTTCGATTGTTTGAACATATTTATATTTTTTTGTCCAGGATGATCCTAATTGATTTATATGTTCTTGAATTCGTTTAGCTACATTAGTAGTTTTACCAATATAGTATTTACCATTTTCGAGTTCCAATATGTAGATAAACATTATTATACTTATCCTATAGTCATTCTAATTAACCAATAAACCGATTCTTTTGTTTGAAAGATCGAACTAAACTTTTTGATGAACTCCATTGTTTCTTAATGCTTTGATGCCTGTTATTCTCGCTATATTGCTATATTTATACTGATTTATAGCAATTTTAATCCAGAGTGAATATGATTGTATTATTCTGTTAATATAGGTACTCATAGATAAATACAAATATCCAAAAAAGCAACCATGAGCCAATCCATCCTCCAAAGTGGGTACGCTATTCTGTTAGCTAATACGTCCGATATTGATAAATATTTGGTCGCAAAAGATTATTTACTCAAGCGAATCAGAGATATTCATGATCAAAAAGTGTCAGACCAGCAAACTGCGATAGATGAGAGATTAGCGCAAATTAATGTTATTTCTACCGCGATGAGTAATCCTGCGATCACTCCAGATACAATGGTCCAATACAAAAATATGATAGATCAGCTGCAGCTTCAGATTGAGCGACTAAAGATACAGAATATTAATGCATCATTTGAAGATATTCGTAAATCGCATGCGCTATTTATCAACCAAACGTATAAACCTATCGTTTCTGTTGCTTATGGGTATTCTCAGGTCAGGACTACTCCGCTACCTCTATTTGGATCATCTACGCGATTAACGGTACCAATTTATGGAGACTTCTTCTCAGATATGATTCTATATTTTAGAATTGATTCATTTTCGGCTAAACATAATAATAATAAAGTACGTTATTGCGACTTCCCAGGCCATCGAATTATTCGAGAGATCCGATTTGTCATGGATGGGGTAGTGCTTGATCGGTACAATACTGAGGATATTAACTTTTTCTATGATTTTAATGTGTCTGAATCACAGAAGCCTGGGTGGAAGCGCTGCGTCGGGCAAGAGGTAGCAAAAAATGCTGTATTTATTCAAGATCCGGCTAATCAGGAGGTCCGAGAGAAAAAAATGGTATTCGATGGGTATCAAACATTCAAGCACACCCAAGATCAGATGGAGATCTTCCTACCTCTACAATTTTGGTTTTGCAACCCCCAGTTTGCTATGAGTAATTACAATATTTCGTACGACAAAACGTATTTAGAGATTGATTTGGCGGATGAGTCAGATATGTTTTCCATTGTAGATTATGGGAACGATGGGGGAAAATTTACACCTCCAGCAGTATTGGACTGTGCGTTGTACACTAATCATATCTATACCATACCTGAGGTGGCTGAATTATTTGTCTATCGAAACACTTTTAATATTGTGCGCATCCACCGAAGCATGAGTCGAATACTGAATAAACCATATGATATGGTAATTTTGGATCAAATGAAATTTGCCATAGAGAATATTATGATCCACTTCAGGCCATTATCGAATGAAACTGATAATAACAAGTCAGAGACATGGCACAATAATAATGTGATTAATTATACTCAGATTGATCATCCGAGTATCGTAAAGGTTGCTGGAGTAAAAACAATCGCATATACTCCAATGTATTACTACACCGAAACCCCAGCAGTAGATTCAATCGGGCTCACCTCCAATGGATCATCCATATATGATTCTAACTCTGGAACCTTTTACGACTCATACATACCTTGGAGATACGGAAAAAATGAAGTAATTACGCCACAAGGAACCGGAAGCTACCTAATGACCTTTAGTCTATACCCCCACCACGATCAGCCCTCTGGGTATATGAATCTTTCCAACTCCAAGGATAATTATTTGGTCTACAATAGCTCGTACATTAGTATGGCTACTCCTGTACGTATGACGATCAGCGCTAAAGTAATTAATTTTATTTATCTAGTGAAGGGCTCTGTGAGTATGCGGTTTGCAACATAAGTATTCTGATTATTTGCAATACAATATAAGTGTTTAAAATAAATATGGATAATCAATCGTTGGTGAGTACTCTCATGGATATTGTCAAAAGACTCGATAGAATTGAAAAACTGCTATCCAAATCTACTGAAGGCTACATGATGGTTGAGACGGAGGCGTCTCAACCAGCGATCAAATATACCCCATCTAAACCAATTATTGGATATTTTAATGATTCTGAGGATAGTGATAGTGATATTCCAAATGATGATACATATGAGTCTGATACTGATGATAACTCATTTCAATCTGGAAAACGATACCTATTAACGCCAAATCAAGTACAACGGATTAACAAAAAAATGATCGAGCTAACAGATTAATTCACCTCAATCTTTTTTTTGCATCAAAATAGCCCATCCCAGTCCGGATCTCCGGCAATAGTCTTGGCAATTCTATCGGTATGATAGAGTATTTCTGCCATTTCTGCAAACAGAGCCCCACGTTTCTTCCAATCGAAGTAATATACCATCTCTTGATGGATATCGGACTTACTTTTTGCAAGACTCTGATATTGATATGAGTAGATCAAATCATTGATTAATGCCTCCTCAGGACATCTAATTCGCAGCAAATTAACTTTCGTATATTGCTCAAAGTGTGGGAATGAATCGCTGAAATAAGACATGATCTTGCTATTTAGAGCATCAAATGACATAGCTGAAGCATTTGGCGCAAATGCTTCCAAGGGCATGAATTGAGTCATCTGAATACTAATCGGCGATACCTTATATTTTAAGTAAAAAAAGATCAATTTTGGCACACTCAGGCCAATCGCTCCTTCAATTCCTGGTGCAATAGCATTTTACTGTTCTTGAGACTCCAATAGGTGTACACATAGCGAAGATCCAGCGATTTGTGCAACTCGATACTCATATAGGTATCAAACTGCGGGTACATTTCAGAGATCTTACTCAAAATGCAAGGACTACTATAGGCTTCCCAAACTGAGCGTTCCACGGCGGCGAACAAAGTGTTTTGAAACATGATAGAGTGATATTTATACATAAAAAAGATCAATTTTAGCAATTGTTCCAATGTTTGATAATTGTTCCAATGTTTGCATCTACATTAAGTATGTCTCTATCTCATTGCCTGAGAGTAGCCATTGTTCAATAAACCGTGGCTGGTGGAAATACTCAATTAAATCTCTTTTTAGATCCATACTATTATGGGTGAGTTGTTTATAATCATATGTAAATATAGCAGGATTACATGAGAGCCATCTCCAACAAATATTCTCTGTGGATGAAATCGAAGATTTCTGGGACTCTTCGAGTACCCTAGCCTCTAGTAGCTCTATAGCTGCAGGATTGCGTGAGAGCCAATCCCATTCAATTTTATCTGGATTCGCCTTCAGTAGCTCTATAGCTCCAGAATTAGTTGAGAGCCAATCCCATTCAATCTTATCTGGATTAGCTTCCAGTAGTTCTATGGCTGCAGGATTGCGTGAGAGCCAATCCCATTCAATCTTATCTGGATTAGCCTTCAGTAGCTCTATGGCTGCAGTATTACGTGAGAGCCCCACCCATTCAATCTCCTCTGGATTAGCCTTGAGTAGCTCTATAGCTGCAGGATTACATGAGAGACATTCCCAATCAATCTTATCTGGATTAGCCTTCAGTAGCTCTATGGCTGCTGGATTTATTGAGAGATAAATCCAATCAATCTTCTCTGGATTAGCTTCCAGTAGCTCGATGGCTGCTGGATTACGTGAGAGATAATCCCAACGAATCTTCTCTGGATTAGCTTTAAGTAGCT
>JACCDJ010415210.1_pt1 | contig 20938 bp, 25 predicted proteins | sample 7444481 | NCBI WGS metagenome assembly JACCDJ01 (sample SAMN15323435, study PRJNA562643) | freshwater metagenome | isolation source: river surface water | place: USA:Blue River Watershed | collected 2017-08-15 | reverse complement strand
TAAGGGAATAAAACATTCTCGTAAAACTTTCTAAAGTAATTATGAAAGTGTGGGCTATCCCCTCTTGCACCAAAGTGCGTATCACCCAGTATGCAAATCTTCATTATCAACATCCTCTAATACTTCATCGATAAGAGCATCAGCATCTTGGGGCTCTTCATCTTCGATGAATTTTTCAATACCTTGTTTACGTTTCTTGCGCTTTTTGTCAAGATTGTTTTCAAACGTCTTAACAAACTCACTCATATTCTCATTATCAAGATCGACATATGATGGTCTAAAGTCACCATCATCCATCTCACTCTGCTCCACCATCTCATTCATAAGGATAGAGTTTTCTAAGATTTTGTGTTTGACGTAGAGTTGTTTCTTCTCTTTTTGAATCCTGCGTAGGAACGCAAAATAGATAATCTGCGTAAAATAAGCAAACGGGTTATCATATCTGTCCGGGTTATAGTTGTCGAAATAGCAAACACAATTCTCAATACCATCAGATATCATCTCTTCACGGTATGAGTAATTTACGAAGTTAGGCTTAGTTGATAATCTATTGGCGATCATGAGCATACAATGACCAACATACCTAGGTATCGGTGGTCTCTCCTTGCCTTGCTCTTCACACTCCTTGATTACTTTTCTGTACTCAACAATTGCTTGATAAAGTTTTTTATTATCTACGTAATGGGCGTTTTTTGTCATTATTAATTTAGAGTTGGTTTATAGGCCATCTTTTCTGCAACAGCCTCTCTTACCAAGTCCTCCTCGGTATAGTCACTGAATGATTTTGCAGCAATAAACAACTCTTCTTCAATCGTATCATCGATAGTTTCAGAGATTGTTTTAAGTGCAGCTTGATAGTATTTTGAAAGACCAGGTGATGGCTCATTTACGTTCAATACGTGATCACCTAAGAATAAGAATATTTTGTCTTGTGCAAAAGGATTGTAACGATGTAATGCGACCGAAGGAGGTCCCATATCGTTTCTATGACGGTAGTTAATTTGAAGTGGGTCAGCAACCGTTATTGTATGTTCATCAGTGTTGATAATATCACCTACTAATTCAGTCCCACCTACTAGTTTGATTAGTCTAAGCATTTAATCTCCCAGGTCCACGTTGTAGATTTTATAATCAAACTTTTCGTCATCGTACATTTTAACACGTTCGATAAAATGTAGAAGAGTATAGTTCTTTTTTGATTTCCAGGACAAGTCGTCCGCAATATCATATAGCGTTGCCATATCTTTGCTCTTGCTTAGACGTAATCCGCGACCGATGGATTGTAGTGTCTTTATGCGCGATTTGCTAGGACTGGCAAATACAATATTATGTAGGTTCTTAATATTAATACCAGTTGAGAAGGTGCCAAGGGAAGCAACAATCACACAACCTACTTCATTCTCGACTGCTTTACGTATATCTTCTCTCAATTCACCATCAACAGCACCATCAACATAAAATACTTTTCGTTCACCTACACGTGATTGAATCATACTGAATAGTTCAGTGCCGTGATCAATATGTCTGAATAGAACTAATGTATTTTGTTTTAGTGACGAAACTAAATTGGAGATGAATTTATTGCGTGGGTTATGACCTTTGATAAAATCGATCTCTGATTGGTAATCAATGCCCTTGTACATCTTCTTCAACTCTTCTTTATAGATGAGTGTGATGGCTTTGATTCTGAATTGAGATAGGTGCTTGGATTCAATCAGTTCGGCTGTCGTAGTCACCTGACGTACTTGACCAAACATACCTTCCAACACCAACTTATGGGTCTGAGTACCATCTAAAGTACCTGTAAAACCAAAACGATATGGACAGTTGGTGAGTTTAAGCATCATCGCCTTAAGACTACTTGCCTTAAAGTTATGTGCCTCGTCACCTATCACGCAATGGAATTGTGCATACCAAGTCTTTGGTAATTTGTATACCGACTGCCATGTAGTAATAACGAAAGGTGCATCCGTTAACTTCTCTTGTCCCGAGAATATCTTATGGATGTATTTTTCCGGGCATCCATAACTTACAAAGTCTGATGCCATCTGGTGTACCAACGATGTAGTAGGTACAACGATCAATACTTTTTCTGGATATGTTTTATAGAATCTAGATATGAGGTAAATCATCATCGACTTACCTGATGCCGTTGGTGATAGAAGTAGTGCTCTCTTCTTCCTTACAGCATGTATAAAGGTATCTAGTTGGTAGTCGTAAGGTGCAAAAGGTAGATTGAGTTTACTAATAAAGGCATCAGCATCAACGTTGGCAAAACTAGCCTCACCAAACCCCTCACCTAACTCTACTACATAGTCTCTGTCTTTGGCAAATCGTTCTATGTAAGAAAGTAAACCACCGTAGATGTAATGAGTGGCAGTAGAAAATAGACGTATCTTCCCGTCCCATACCTTGTTACGATATGCGGGAGAGAATCTTGCACCAGGTACGTTAAAGGTAAAGTAGTCACTCAACTCCTGAGCAATACCACCTTCACAGTGAACCTTTATATGAACATCATCTATCTTCTCAACAAATATCATGCACCGACTTTGAACTTCTCCCAATCCAACGCTGCCTTAATTTGGTAACCTCGGGCTGGTAAATTTTTAATAATTGATTCTAGGAACTCTACCTTCTCCTTTTGCATCTCAATTCGTAATTGCAGTTTACTTAAGTCAGTATCGGACTGGATGTAAACGTTGATATCTGATTTGAGAACGCGGAGCATGAAAGGTTCCCACCCATTGGCACGTAGATCATCTTCAGAGATTGTGCCGTTGTAATACTCGAATTTAATACGGTACAACGCTTTATAATCATTCTCCAATTGACGTAAAGCCATACGTTCAACAGAGAACAAATTGTAATATTTGGAATGCAATTGGGGGATGCGTAGACTTTCTTCACCGAGTTCGGTTCGGTCTACCTTGGCATCAAGTGCCCACATATCCTGTATTTCTGATAATTTCATAGTAAGCTAATACACACATAAACGTGCATATTATAGCTCACCTCAGATGTATTTCATACTGAAAGAACGATATGCAAAGGTACAACTTCCTTCAACATAGTCAACATCGGTATACTTGGTGTCGAACATAACGTCAGACAAGTTGATAGGATATAGTTCTTTGAATTGGAATTCAATAGTTGGTTGTTTAACCGAGTTCAAGACAATAAGAGAAGCATCAGAGTATACACCAGCACCGGAAGCAGGATTAGTAACATTTCCACCGAATCTACCCCTTGCGGTTGCAACCGTCTTGTATTGATCGAAATTGTCTGGGAATCCAATAGCGATGATCCAGTCGAACAATTCCTTATAGTTCCTCATATCCTCATCTACACGAAATGTGACAGTAAATGTACCAAAATCAATATGGTCACCAGGCAAAGGAAGCTTTGTAAAAGGAGTTTGTACATCAGATTGACCTAATGTAATCGATGGTAAAGTCGCAGATTGAACAAAGTAATTCACATTAGGTGTCTTCTTTATAGCAAAGGTGAACCCTAATGGTGAAAGAAAATTAGTATTGGTTGGGATGTTTGAAGCAGCACTCATGTCTATATTTAGGCAATAAAAAAGGGCTCCGAAGAGCCCTTTAAATCGATCATGCTTATTATTATTTTTAAATTACATGATGTTGTTAACACGTACACGTCTGTAGTATACGTTAGTGTCTTCAGTAAGAGCACCGGTACCAGCAGCAGTTGCACCATCGTTGAATGGGTTAGCAACCATGCCATAACGGGTCTTGAAGCCAATCTTAGGTTGGAATGTGTCTGGGTCAACAGCACGAACCATTTGTAGAGGAACGTATGGGCAGTAGAAGATACCAGCGTCGAATGGGCTAGAACCTTTGTAACCCATAACGAAGTAGTTACCACCAGCATATGGATCGATGTAAACACGGATACGACCGTTCAATACACCAGCAAATGTATTGCCAGTATCATCGATTTGGAGGTTGTTGCTGTTCAATGCAGGAGCATAGTCGAGAACACCAGCCATTTGGAGAGCAGAAGCAACATCGCTAGAGCAGATAACGATGTTACCTTTACCTCTACGAGTGTCTTTTGCAATTTGGTTAGCTTCACGTTCTAATTGGAACATCAAGCCTTTGAACTTCTCAACAGACCAACGACCGTTAGAGTCAGTGTCTAAGTCGAACACACCAGCTGTAGTAGTACCAGAATCAGCACCAACTTTAGCAGTGATGTAGATAGAACGAACAACTTCACGGTTGATTTCTGTCAAGATTTCGCTTGAAAGAATGTTGCTGAGTTCTGTTTCAGCATCAAGACCATGAACAGCGCGAAGATCTTGCGCAAGTTCCATTGAGTACTCAGCCTTAAGCGCACGGCCCTTAGCAGTTACTGTAACCTTCTCGATAGAGAAAGCCATTTGTGGGAATGTGATTGTACCGTTACCGAATCTTTCGAGTTCAGTTGTTGGAACACCACCAGCGAAGTTAACTTGGGTGTTAGTAGCAAGTTGGGTAAGGTTTGCACCAGTACCAGTTGTACCAACGTGGTTGTTACCAAGAGCAGCTGTGTTCTTGTTGTAGCTAGAGAACTCAGTGTTAGCTTCGTTGTAGAATGCTTCGTCGCCAGACTGGCTGGTATAACGTGAACGCATTGCGAAGATAAGGCCTGTAGGACCTGTCATTGGCTGAACGCCGCAGATGTCGTAAGCCATTAGGTTAGGCATAGAACGACGTACGAGGCTGATCAAGACTGGATCGAAGATGTCAACAGCACCGTCACCAGCTGTAGAGCTAGAGCCGCCCATAGCGTTGGTTGGGTTGTTAGCTTCGAAAAGTCTTTGGCTGCCACGAACTTGATACTCAGCTTCGCGAAGAGCACGCTCGGTGTTCTCGAGAATTTGAGCAGTTACGGCGCGCTTGTGTGCGTCCTTGATTGGCTCAAGGTCAGCGTGCTCAAGCACTGGCTTCCACTTGTTTTGGACTTCTTCATTTAAGTACATTTTAGGTTTCCCTTCCTTGTTAAAAAATATAGGTTAAGACTATTTATAAATTATTTTCTTGCGGTTCTAGAAATTGCATGAACATAGCCTGCAACTGGACCACTTAGCTTAACGGCTGGCTTAGAAGTATCTTCTTCTAGAAGTGCAACTTCTGATTCGATGAGGTCTTCGCCTGTCTTAGTCTTGAAATAGCTTTCTTTAACTGTTTCAAGCTTCTTCTCGAAAGACTCGTCGTCAGTGTAATCAACACCTTCGGCCAATGTCAAGAATTTTTCTTTTTGTGTAACTGTAAGACCTTCAGCAACTTGTGCGAGGATGCTTTCCTTAGCAAAGCTCTTAACAGTAGTAGTCAATTGAATGTTTTTGTCAACTGTTTCGTTAAGCTTGCCTTCAAGCTCTTCTACTTTAGCTGTAAGTTCTTCGATAACGTTGAACTTCTCTTCTGGGATCTCAATGTAGTTCTCAGAGAACAAGTTCTTCATACCTTCGATGAACTGCTCAGTAATTTCTGTACGTAATGAAGCTTCGATAGCGAGTTCATTAGCTTCCATCCACTGCTCGGCAACATAGGTGATGTACTCATCAACTTGTTCAGACAACTTGGTGGTGAACTCAGAAGCAGCTTCTTCGAGTTTAGAATTGAATTCAGCTTCTAATTCTTCTTTGATAGAAGTAACTTTTGCGTTAACAGCAGCTTCAAAAATAGTAGTAGCTTTCTCTTTGAATTCTTCTGATAGGTCTTCGCCATCAAAAGCAACGTCAATAGAATACTCTTCTTGTTTTACTTTTGCGTCAACGTTAGCTGATGATGCGTCAGATGCTTTCATATTGAGTGTAGCCTTGTTAGATGCTGCAGAGATGTTACCGCCGTTGTCAGGTGTCTTTGACTTCAACTCATCTGCAGTGTGTACTGGATTGGTTTTCTCGCCCTGGTCCTTTGAACCTGGAAGAGTTGCGTTCTTAGCAACAGGATCAGCAATGGTTTCATCGCCATTTGCACCGCCCTTGTTGATAAGCTTTTCGTCTAATTGTTTCTTAGCCATTTTGCTTAAGCTCCTTAAAACTTATAAAGTTATTTATAAAATTATTTTTGTGACAATTCCTGAAAGAAAGATTCAAATACTTTGATCTTTGTTTCATCGAGTCGCTTCATAGGAGCTTGTTGAATCATCTTTTTGTATGACTCAATGGTCTGCTGTTTTAGAATACCATTCTCCCAAACCCACTCAACGCCTTCCATAATACCTCTTACGAAGGCGTCAGGAGCTGAGGGATCGGCGACAATATCGGCAGCTGTAGCGAGATAGAAGTCATCTTGTACTTCCATGATGCCATCTTTATTCTCTTTCAAGCTACCCATACCACGTGAAGATACACCAAGTTGGGCACCTTCATTGATAAGATTTTTAACGATTTGACCGTAAGGTGTGTCAAGCACTTTAGCCTTACCAATAAAGTCGTCACCTTCACGCACCAAAGACTTAATGATGTGTGATGAACGCTCTAGATTGATAGTAGGACCTTGTGGGTGACCTAGTTCACCGAAAGCACGGTTCTTGTTAATATACTCTTCTGTATATCTCTTGACTTCTTTTTCTAAGATGTCAGACTTGTATACACGATTATTTCTATTCTGTCTGTTACCTTGTAAGTAAACACCTTCAATGTAGTAATCTTTTTTACCAGGTGTTTTTTCTTCTACAAGATACTTAACTTCTTCTGTTAGTTCGCTGATTAACTTCATATTAGGCCTTAATAGAATCCGATGGATACAGCATGCACAAGGTTTGCTGTAGCGGTGTTAGCGGCAACTGTATCAGTTGGTTCTTTCATTAGATCGATGCAGCTACCATCACCACCTGAACCAGCAAGGATAATAGTACCAATAGCGGTACCGTTTGCTAGTGCCTGGGTAATTAAAAGAGGCGCTGTATGTACGTTAACTAAACGAACAAGACTGGCCGTGCTAATGTTATTAGGAGTTGAGTTAACAGAAACTGAACTTGCAAGTAATTTAATTGAATCAGCCATTGTCCACCTCACTGATAAATTCTATGATCTCTTGCTCAAGACCGCGATCAATCATCTCTGATAGTTTATCACGATCACCAGCGTCAAGTGTAACCCATAGTTCAAGTAAGGAAGTGTCTATGTCTTCTTCTACTTCTTCTTTGGCAAGCTTGGTGGCAGTAGCGTACATTACTGACTTAGCATCTTTACCATAACGTGCTTTGAAACCACCAAGACCTTTTTTCATGCCCTTAACAATGTCTTCACGTTTGTTCATCTCACCAGTTGAGAGTGAACGCTCATCTACTTGCTCAACATCTTCCTTGATGGCTTTCATTTGAGGAGGCTTTGCCCACTCACCATGTTGTAAGATGCCATCATGGATGTCTTGAAGTTGTCTATGAATGTTTTTAATATCACCAACGTGACCCCAACTAGCTTGACCACCATTATAACCTTTCTTATCAGTTACATGGTCGTAGTGCTTGCTAAGACCTTTGTGAATATCTTTAAGTAGCTTGGCTGTATCGTTGTGATACTTTTGGAATTGAGCATGAGAGTCTTCGCCCTCTTGAACCTGCTCTAGTTCCTCCTTAACAGCCACTTCGGCGTTCTTTCTTAAGTCATAAACCTTCTTGCCCTCTTCATGGTTGTAACCATGTCTTTCGGACATACGGTCAATAACTTTAACACCGGTGCCTTTGAATACTTCGTCACCGTTGCCATTAGCATCGTCGATTACTTCGATCTTGTGTTGATCGAAAAAGTTTTGCTCGTCGCCACCTTTAGGACGATAGCCTGTAGTACCATGTTCACCTTGGGATTGTGAAATAGTTCTCTTAAGCTGACTGAGTGTCTTGGTCTTCTGCATCTTGGTCCTCTGTATCTTCTTCTGATTCTACTTCATCGGCGCCATTGAACATTGTTGATGCAATTTCGCGCTTCTTAGCTTCTAAAGAGTCCATAATCTTCTGACCAATGAGGTGATCAAAAGCGGCTTGAACCTTAACAGGTTCTCCCTCTACAGTAGCGTCGATGATGTCTTGAATTGAGTATTCCATATTATCTCCGAATTATTTATTTATTGGTCACTTTGAGTAGGAATGACTGGTTGCTCTGGTTGTCCAGGAGCGGCAACTTGATATTGTGGTTCATTTTCTTCTTCAACAATTTCGCTATCGATTGTTTCAATCTCATCTTCGGTTTGTTGGAGAATGTTCTTTCTGATCCAATTGTGAGAATAGTACTTACCAGCAAATGGGTCTGCTTCGACCAACAATGCTAATCTTTCCTTATTCATCTCAATGCTCTTGAGTTCGGCAAAGTAGTTATCTCTAGCGAAATCAAATTTAATATCTTGTGATATCTCTTTCCAATCATCTTGTGACATGAAGCCTTTAAGCACCATCTGCTTCTCTAAAGACTTAATGAATAGTTGTGAGAAGCGTGCACGTAGTCTGCTTACAAACTTAGCAAACTTAACCTCATCTCTTTGAATCTCAGTTGAACGACCAACGTTGTATGTTGACTCAACTTGCATTCTAGATTCAGGTACGTTCAATGCGCGATATAACTTCTTCTGAAAGTAATTTACATCGGTCATCTCACCAAGGTTTTGACCACCAGGTAGTGTAGTGATCTCTGTACCCTTGTTACCCTCACGACGTGGTAGCCAGTAATCTTCTAGCATCGTCATGAATTTTCTATCGTCTCTTACTTCACCGGTGGTAGCGTCATAAACAACTTTGTTCTTATGACGTTGCATCATATCACGTAGGTATTGTTCAGCCTTCATCTTAGGCAAGTTACCAACGTCGATGTAGAATATTCTTCTCTCCGGTGCACGAGATAGTCTGTAGATAACAGTTGCGTCTTCTAGTGTACGGAGTTGATTGAGTACCTTGATTGCCTTATGTAAGTAAGACAATACAACAGTATTGTTAGTGCTCATCAAACCTGATGTAACGTGTACAATACTATCTTTAGCAATTCTTAAACCACCTGTAGCAGCACCTTGGGTACCAAAATTGCCATTACCGGCATTAAAGTAACCTCTTTCACTGTACATGTAGTATTCGCGCGCTTGTTTTTGAATCGTAGCGCCAGTGGCTTGATCTTTCTTCTTGGCAATCTCTTTTACTTTTCTGATCTTTCTAGGATCAACGTAGCGGAGTTCTTTAATGCCAGCGGTGATATCGGTCTCGTCAATGATAGCATGATAGTACAATCTACCATCAACATAAAATCTTTTGAAAATCTCGTACGCTTGATTGTTGAAGTTGAGAATTCTAAGAACGTTCTCAAACTCTTGCGTAATAATTTTCTTTACATTATTTGGAACACTGACGTTATCGAGGTTGATAGTTACCACATCCTCTTCAGTCTCCGTCACAATAGCTTCATTAATAATATCTTCCACAGCAGAATCAACTTCAGGGTGATTCATCATGTCACGATATCTCGTAACAAGTTCTGCTTCTGTTTTTGCCGAGCCTTCTAAATCAACATAGGTACCGTATACGCCTCCAGCGGCCACCATAACAGCGCCATCGTCTTCAACCGGTGGCGCAAATGATACGGGTTCGTTTGCGATTTCTTCTTCCGAACGCTTGACTTCAAATCCAAATAATCTCATAGCTTCCTTTGGGGGAAGGCGGGACTAGCCCGCCAATCATAATTAAACGCCGCCAGCGTTACCGGTGATACCACCGGATACTTCCCAGTAATCATACTGGAATGTGACGGTAAATTCTTCAATAGAATCTGTCGCGTTCCAATCTACATCAATTGTAGAAATGGTTTGTGGGAAAATGCCATTGAACTTGTAAGTTCTAATCGGTGTACCAGTCTTTGAAAACTGAGTCACTGTAGCATTTGCCTTGTAGAATGATGGAGATGCTCCACCAAATGTACGTAGGTTGCCTTGTAAAGAGTTGATCTGGTTAGACCATTGCTCTAGGGCATTACGGATTAAGAAGTCTTCATCGTTGATAACTGTTACAGTCCAGTCAGCAAAAGTACGATCACCAGCTAATTTGATCTTACGGCCGAAGTAAGGTACTTCGATAATGCCAAGATCAGATGAAGGGATCTGTGCGGTGCGTACCATGAAAGGTACTTTGAGGTCACCAGCACCATTTGCAGGGTTTTGGAACTGTACTTGGAAAAGGCTATTTCTAGCCCCACCCAAGGTTAACTGACTTCTAATCTCATTAACGTTAAACGCCATGTCTGTTCTCCTTGTCTACTTTATTTATTAGAACTGTCCGACAACTTCGGAGAACTCAACACCTGTTCTTACCGCTACGAAATTCAACTGAATGAAGTTGATTGAACGAGCTGGCTTGATATAGATATCGCCAACGAATTCGTTTCTATCAATTACTTCACCGGTGTTGTTAGACTCATCACATACAACCTTGAAGTCGTAGATACCACGACGTCCTTGGACATCACGTAAGAACGGCTCAACCAAGTTGACGAATTGTGAACGAGTAAACTCATCATTGAATTCGAAGAGTGAGAATTGTGCAGCAGTAGCGATAGCTTTCTCAAGCACGATGAAGAGACGACGAACGTTGATACGATCGAATGCGCTTGGCTTGGCAAGCAATGTCTTGTCACCGAATAAGAGGGTGCCTTGACCAGGGAATGTAACCACTGGGTTAACACCATTCTTATAGAGAAGGTCACGTTGTGCTTTGTTTGGATTGAACGCAAGTTTAACAGTGTTCTTGATAATACCACGATTGAAACCAGCAGGTGAGAACCATGGATCGCGAACATCGTCAGTACGTACGCAGAGACCGGCCATATCGCCGTTCAATGGAACATATCTGTAAACGTCATTATACTTGTCATACTGGTACTTGTAACCGGAGTCAAGTACAGCATATGAAGTAGATGTTAGGCTGTTACGGAATGTAACTACGTCATCGGCTTCATCTTGTGCACCATTCAATACAACGTCAGACTTGTCTGGGGAAATGAATGCAACGCAATCTTTTCTTACTTCGCAGATATTGTCGATGATGTAGTTAGCAACACCTTCACCGTTTGTACCGCCTCTTGCCTTACCTTGAAGGACGAGAGAAACGTCAACGTCTTCGGCTGACTTAAAGAAGTCGTAACCAGCTTGTAGTTCACCGATAGTAACGTTAGCTTCATCAGCACCATCAGAACCACCTGTGAAGGAGATTGTCTGTGGCATGTTATTTGATGTGCTTGTAAGGTTTGCACCAGTGTTAGAATAGCCAGCAATACGATCTGAAGTTACGTAGATGTACTTAGAGTTTTGCTTGATAACTGTTTGGTAGTAGTTTGTAGTACCGTCATCAGTCTTAGCATCAGTAGCACGTGATAGACCTTCAAATACTTCAAGTACAGTACCTGGAACACCGGTAAAGTTACCGTCTTCGTCAGCAACAACAATGTGTAATTCATCAACAGCAGATGTATTACCGAAGTTTAAATTGTAGTTAGAAGTGCCTGGGGCGCTGTCAACGTTGAAAGCATACTCCCAGTAACGCTTAACATAGCCAGAAGCAGTAGTTAAGACGTTGGCAACTGCATCATTACCGAATGTAGCAAGAGTATACTTGTTATCGGTGCTGATAGTAAAGTAGGCGTGAGTGGTGTTAGTAGTAACAGAACCAACAGAAGTAACCTTCAAGAACTGTGTACCAATGGTTGAATTACCTAGCTCAACAAGGTCACCAGTAGAAAGAAGAGCTCTAAGGGTGGTTGCACGAGTGTTAGCTTCTGTAACAGTACCTGATGATGAGTTAGCAATCTTAACAGTAAAGGTGTTAGAGCCTGTTGTAGCAACAACACAAGTTAGTTCACCATTAGATGAAAGGTTAGCGTTACCGCCAGTAATAGATGTGTTAGAGAAGAATGTATTGACAGTGTCACATACAGAGATCTTCAATGAGTTACCTAATGCACCTGGGTATCTTGCAATGTAGCGAACAGCAGTCTCACTAGCAAGGTTAGACAATACAGATGTATTTTCGATCTCGTCGTCGTTCTTAACAATAAGGTTAGTATTAGTTGTTACACCACCTGTAGCAGCATAAGAAGTTAATACACCAGCAGAACCAGCTGCGTCGGTTGTATTAGCTGTTCTTACAACATAAAGCTTATTGCCATAAGATAAAAAGTTTGCAGCAGTAAAAAATGTTTCTGCGTTGTGATTGGTAGGTTTACCAAAACGTGAAGCCAAAGTAGCTTCAGATTCAACTAGAACACGCTTGTCAACTGGACCCCAACGGAACACACCAGCAATGGCGCCTTCGGTTGTAGATACGGCTGGAACAACGGTGGTCAAGTCAATCTCAGATACATTAACTCCTGGACTTACTTGGAATGGCATATTATTCTCCCTCAAAAGGTTTTATTTAGCACTAGCTTTAGATATTTATAAAAGATGGAAATTATGATGTCATCCATTGATCGAACGACATATTCTCTAAATCAACAATTTTTTCCTCTTTCATCTCATAATCACCCACTCCATTATCTACTAAGCCAAAGGGCAAGAGGTTATCATCCATTCTCTTCTCGTTTTCTAGCGCAAGACGTCTTCTAAAGTCTAAACTGGTTAGCTCTCTGAAGTACATTTGATCGGTCATCCAGGAAAAAAGAACACAGCACATGACGGTATCGTCATTGCCTTCTTCAGCCTCAAAAGATGATCCTTTATGTATGAATCTAAACATTTCCTGGATTGTGGTGTAATCCTGGATGATTAGTTTATCATTTTCGATAAGCGTCTTAAAGTTACTACATCCTAACTTCTTGACGTTTGTGGTTGTGCGGACCCCGGGATGTGAAGTTCCTTTGAACCCGGCTGTGAGTCTTGTTCCTTCTTTCTGATTACTATCAGTGAAGAACATGTTCTCATATTCCAGATCGTTAAAGAGAATGTCAGCCACTTGTTGACCAATGTCATTCACTTCAACCAGAATGTATGCGTTATTATAGTGCTTAGCTACGGGGAGAAGCACCTGTGGGTACAACATTGGGTCTATAGTATTGTTTCTATAGGTTGCTACATCGGTGTACGGAAGTTCGGTAACATCGAATACTTTGAATACAGAGTAATCGCCTTCCTTCCCTCTGGCCGTATCCACGGTTATTGTATATAATCTATCTGTGATAGGTTCTGAATATATCTTTAAGTCACCATTATCCTTTATGGGCTCATTGTAGCTCAAGGTTCTTAACTTGGTGCCGGATATAAGTGTCGATGATGAACCTAAGAACTCACACTCGAACTCTTGTCTGAATTGTTCTTCAGACGTGTTACGAATAGTCGTAGCTTTCCAATTCTCATCTCTTCCAGGTACTTGACTCCAATGTACCTCTTGTCTCACATATTCGTTTCTTCCCTTTTCACTATCCGTCCATAGCTTGTAAAAGAGGTTCAACCCTTTTGGTGTGGATGTGATGATAACCTTTGTTGTCTTACCAGATGAAATAGTAGGATAAACAGAGGCAAAGAATTCTTCTTGAATGTGGTTTGGAACGAAAGCAAATTCGTCCAAGTAAATCATGTTCTGAGACGTACCACGAATGGCCGATGAAGCAGTAGAAGAGGCTGTAATCTCTGATCCGTTTTCTAATTCGACCGAACCTTCATTCCATTTAACAATACCTTGTTGTAGCCACTTAGGTAATGCTTCATAAGCCAATTGAATACGACCAAGAATTTCTCGGGCTTGTTCGGCTTTGTGCGCTAAGATAGCAACCGAATAATGCTCGTTGAATAGAACGGAGTGTAAAATGTAAGCAGCAATCGTTGTTGTCTTACCCACCTGACGAGGTAGTTTACAAATAACAAAACGATTCTTATCAGCCTTACGGACAATCTCTTCTTGGAAGTCCCATAGTTCAAAAGGCACCAGACCGTGATCAACGTGAACGATTTGGATAAAGTTCTTAATGAAGTAGACGGGGTCACGAGCACACTTAACGTACTCCTGCACCATCTGAGGTGTCCACTCTATTGCTACATCATTACGTTTTAGGTTTTTATTACCTAAGTAAATATCACTCTTGTTCATTCTGCTGTTTTAAGAACTTCTGTAGTTCGGCTGTACTACCAACAAATAAGTTATTGTTAACGGTTTGAGGTGCACCAGTAGTACCGTCGATGTCTTTTCTAGTCTTTGTAAGGTCTAGTAAACTCTTATTAGCATTAGTAATAGAGTCAATGATTTTAGCTGCCACCTCATACGATCTTGGGTGCTGGGACATAGCAGCTACCTCTAAAATACCATCTAAGGCTTCTTGGCCTTTCATAATAGTATTGAGCATATTGCCTCTTGCAAACTCAAAATCATCCGCTACCTGTGCATCTGGGACAGTGACTGCAGGTAGTGTTTGTGTCAAAGGCGTTAAGTCTAGCGCCTGACTGATGGCATCATTCGGTGTCGACATTTGTATACGTTACAATATAATCATAATTACTGTTAGAGGATATCTCTGATCTATCTAGGCTAGCGGCAGCATTAGTAGTTGGAGAACCATTGGCAAGTAATCCAGGTACAATAGTTACTCTTTCCTCTGGAGGTAGAGACTGATCTAATGTTGTATAGAAATTAGTATTAGACAGAGTAATGAGACCACCTTTCTTAACTGGACCAAACACGTAGCCGTGCATAGTAAAGTCAAGAGTCCAAACGATTGAACGTCTGGTTAGGTAATCAGTATCGTAATTATCTTCTGATGTAACGTTGGTCAACACTGTAGGAATGTCTAACTTAATATTCATCTCTGGAATTAAGTTAACAGTCATCGTCCAATCAGGTGTAAAGTATGGTAAGATTTGTTCTAGAATCCTCGTACCATCTTCGGCGTTCTTTACAGCAATGTAAAGAGAGAAATTAAAATCGTAGGGAACCGGATTGTAAACGTACTTGTTACCAGAAGGGTCAAGTGCATTTTGTACAGCATATCCTTTTTTGACTGTAGATAGTTTACGAGCAGGGTCGTAGTTCATCGTAGTCATTTCAAAAGCCATTCTAGGCAATACGATTGAGAATGGTTTGTTTAAGTTTGGATCGGCATCAACACGAGTTAACAACTTATCTTTCGGTGCATATGTGATAGGCACTTTAATAGATGAATATTGATTACCGTTTTGTTCTCTATTAATCCAAATGTCATTAAAGAGCGTACCAAATAAAGTAACATACTTTCTTAAATGACCATGATAGAACGTTTGTCCAAACATTATACGTTTCCTTCACTGAATGGATCTCTTACTGAGAAGTCAATAAACCCATCCGCTTCAGCTTCTATTTCGTCGTTGTCAGCCATGATATCAAAGTTGTCAACATCATATGACTCGTTAACCAACTTGAATCCATCCTCATCTGTTAATGAATAAGGGTTGGTATCTTGGGTAAGAATGGCATAGGTAGATGTAGCAGGGCTATAGAGCTGCTGAAGATCATCAATGTTCTTGATACCTGTATTGAGTACTTCACCGCTGTATTCAAACAATTCGCAAGTAAGATCAAATACAGGTAGTGAACCTAATTGATAGAACATTGACTCGTGTTCAACAAACTTGACTTGGAATATCTTCTTATTGAGTGGGAAGTAAATTAAGTCGCCTTCATTAGGACGTACAGTACCTTCAGTAGTTGCAACCTCATCCATAAAGGTTTTTCTTGCAACAGTAAAGATAACTGAGTCTCTGATTTCGAGGTTGAACTTAGATAGGAAGTCTCCATCGCCTTGGAAACCATCTACACTCTTAATATACATTTCAATACCATAGTTGGTATCGTATCTTGATGAAGGATCTTCACCATAGATAGTATCTTTCTCCACTAACGTACGAGGCAAGTAGTAAACATCATAGCCATAGATCTTAATTGATTCAACAATTAAGGATTCTAGGAGCTGTTGCTCCATACTTGATGAGAAGTTATTGAAGAAAAAATTAGTAGCCATTTTAACCAATCATATCTGATACTGGTAATGAGTAAGAGCTTATCATTTCATCTTCTAGTTTTTCAATCTCAGCCTTGGCATCTTCGTAGATCTTATCACCGTTGAATTGAATACCACCGGGTAACTGCATACCAGTAAACTTAGTAAGGTTAGAACCCCATTGTAGTTTAATCTTGGCAGTAGCATATTGTTGTAGCCAACGGTCGCCCCAGGCATCGGTATAGACGTCTGGATCAACCACGCTATAAGCTTCTACTAAAAGGTACTCACCTTCTTTAATCTTACCCCAATCCATATCGATATTAAGTCTATTGAGGTGACGGTTATATCTAATTGGCTGCTCACCAACTAACACTTGCTGAATAAGTGCAAGGTGCTCCATAAGCATAACATATGGAACCATGGAAACAGAAGTAAGGGTATAAAGATCGTTTAATGCGATCTGGTAGCGAATATTAAAAATATCGCTTGATGAAATTGTAGGGTCGCCAATAGGGAATATTCTTACAGCACCGATGATATTTTCCGGTAGTGTAATGTAATGGTTGGCGATATCTACAGATGTAACCTGATGCTTGTAGTAAAGCTTTTCAGTACCATCAAAGTGATAATCCCAATAATAGCGTAATGCTTCATCGACACGATCATTTACTTGATCATCATCAACGTTAATCTCGATGACTGGCTTACCTAATTTTCTTAGGCACCACTCTTTAAATTCAAATCTAGACGTAGGTACGGCCATATTTTCTCCTATATGACCGTATTTATGTTACGTAGATTTTATTCAGCAGCAGGGCCTGGGCTGGATTGCTGTGCTTGAATTTGATCTTGGGCTTGTTTGCCAAGATTATCAATAACCTTACGAGCAACTTTGTGCTGTAGCTCATCTAAACCGGCCATAACAATGTTGAATGTCTCTACATCAACTACTAAATTTAATCTAACTTCATTAATATTCATAATCACTCCAAAAATTATTTTTTATTACTAGACACCAACCAATCAATAACCTTATCGATTGTTTCAGGGGGTTCAGGGAAACCATGACCTTCATGATCTCTTAAACCATTCTTGAAAAATATAATAGAAGGTAGAAGAGGTGGTGCAAATAAAGGAATATCATCAGTTTTAAAACTGAGAAATTCAATATCAGGATATTTAGGCACTAGGTTTGCATTAACATAATTCTCTAACCTTGTGCAATTATCGCAATAATCAGCAATCATAACAACAGCAACATAACCTTTGCTATTTTCTACATAGCTTTTCAATTCATCATAACTATAATTTTTCATTTTCTGCATGCCCTTCCTGAAGCAGCTAATCTAAAAGGTGCACCGCACCCCCATCCATAAACCTGATAGAACATCCAACCACCATCGGTGTTACTTACTGTACCGTTACCATAAAAGGTGTTTGGATCAACAAATGAATTATATACACCTAAGTCTGTCCAACCCGACGGGCAGGCATCTGGTGTACGATACGAACCAGGGTAGAAAGGTGACCAACAAACGTAACCACCATAATCACCCCAAATGGCTGTATATGTATAGACGTAACTGGAATCACCAGCCATACCCTTCCATTGTGATACACCTGGTATACTACCTACGTAGTTATAGGTGCTATTTTTTTCAGCGGTACTATTGTCTGGTACAAACATATCAGCACCAGTACCGTTGTAAATTTTAATCCAACGCCCAGCTTGAGGGAACTGACCGTTGCCCCCGGCACCGTAATCTAATGAACCTGTAGTGACGCCGTTATTAAGTCTCATGTTAGTACAATAGGTCCGGGAAAACTCCCGCTTTTAAATACTTCTATTAAGTCTGTAATTCTTTGTGCATTAATGTTACCAGAAGCTACCGCTTCGTAAATTTTATTACCCATATAAAATACAGCAATAGAAGGTACTGATGGTAGTGCAAACAATGTTGGAAGACCTTCAAACTCAATTTGATGGAAGTTTGTATTAGCAGAGTTAAGAGTACCAAACATCTGCTTTATTGGTCCACATTGAGTACAAGCGCTAGATGTTACTAGCACAACATCAAACACACCTTCATCATTAAGATGAGATCTTATAGTTGTTTCTAGTTCATTCAATGTCATAGTTCAACAGCATTAGCAAACAAAGGAAGAGTCTTAAGATGCTCATATGCCTGTTCGTAAAGAGGTTGATCGGGATCTAGAGTAAATCTATAACTCTCCGATGTTGTTACTTCATGATATGTTGTCGGAGGCCACCATCCAGTTGGATTGATTGAATGAATAAATCTTGCTGCCTTACCTTCATCACGATGTGCTTTTGTTCTCCAACCAGCAATAGTAATCTCACCATAGTAACCAGCATATCTGACATGGTCGCTGATATCTTCATCAGCAATAGGTGTTAAAGGATTATCAACGAATCTCTTAAAGATCTTTACATCAGAAATAACCCAATAAGAGTTACTATGTGTATCACCTTCTTTGTCTGTATAGTTAATTTGTAGCGCCATTATTTTGCACCTTTAAGTTCATCAATTTCTTTTTTAAGTTCTTTAATTGCTTCAATCAAGTAACCAATAATAGGTGTAGTATCTAGACCGAGAGCATTTTCAACATCTGTATCGTTTACATCTTCAAAGATTGCTTCAGGTATGATTGGTAGTACTTCTTGGGCAATTAAACCACCTGAACGTCTACCAGCAACAACTTTGGCATTATCTCTCCAATTGAAGTTAACACCTCTAAGTTGTAAGATCTTTTCTAATGCATTAGGTATAGTAGTGATGTTTTCTTTCTTACGAGCATCAGAAGTATAGTAGTAAGCAGAAGCGTAAATATATCCGTCAGTATATTGGTTACCGTTTGGACGTATTACATAACCTGATGCGGTAGTTGAACCGCCTATACCAGTACATGCATTACCAACGTGATGATAAAAATACCATCTACCGTTTGCTTCTCTATACACACCACCGTTGCCAGCACTATCATACATCATACCGTTTACAGCACTGTATGACAGATATACCCCGTCGTAACTGTTCTTACTACCTGACATTAGCCATTGGGTGTATGTTGATCCATTATTCGGATAAAAATGTGCACCATTAGTATCAGAGTAAAAACCGTTTGTATTAATATACATCCAGTTATACTTGTAGGTATAAGCGTTACTGCCGTTAAACTGCCATTGAACAGTACCGAAGTCTTCACTGTCGAAGAATCTTATACCACCATAACTAGATTGCGATCCTGCTCTAATACCAGTATGCCAAGCCAGATCTAATTTGTTATAGTTACCACCAACATCATTTAGGTTAGTACCAATGTAGTAATTACCCTGGGCATCAGAGTTGCCACCACCAAACATTAAACGCTTACCACCACTATAAGTGTTGTATGCGTTATCACCTTGCGATCCACCGAGGGTGATGTAATTATCATTACCAGTGTTAATGGAAATAGTCCAGCTACCACCTGAACCTAAAATACCTGATCCGTTACCATCCCAGTAAGCACTATAGCCCTTGACAGTACCTTGATGGCTGTCACGCATCTTGATACCACCATAGGTTCGTCCACCACCAGTAGTATTCCAGTACCCGTCATTGGTTGAATAAAAATGATTGCCTGATGTCTGATTATAGAAACCTTCGTTAGCATCATTGTTTCTAAACCAACCGTTAGAGAACACTTCATCGAAAGTAGCATTACCACTTAGTCTAGCAACTGGTATTGTACCAGTAGTTAAGTTAGATGCATTAGAAGAAAAACTTCTTAGATCACTAGCTGTATTACCACCTAAGTAAGACGCACTATTAGCAGCACCAGTGATGCTACCAATGAAAAAGTTACCCTGTACGTTAGCCAATGCAAAGGTATTATTGGCTGTATCAATGTATGCGCTAGCATCTGGTTCGGGTACATACTGGTGGAAGAATTTCCAAACCCCGTCTGTAGCATCTCTAAAGACACCGGCATGTCTATATGTACCGTCATTATAATTACCAGCGATACCGAGGTCAGGATTAGCCACATTACTACTTGCATTCAAGTAGATCATATTATCTTCTACCGATAGAGAAGATACATTCATTGTAACAGTATTACCGGTGACAATTAAGTCACCATCAATCTGCATGCTACCATTTAACCTTACAGTATTAGCCGTTAGGTTAGCCTGTAACGTAACAACACCGGTAAACGTACCGCCATTGAATACGTTTGCATAAGCGTTAGCAGCAACAGCATATGCATTAGTATTAGCAGTAGCAATAGCATTAGCATATGCATTTGCTGCTTGATTAAATGAGGTCGTATTAGCAACACTTACAGCGTTTGAATAAGCTGTATCGTGATGGGGAACAGTATTGGCAAGAGTAACCGTTGTGACTCTACCCTGGGCATCTACAGTGACTACAGGGATAGCAGTCGAGTGGCCGTATGAATTTGCTACAACACCGGTGTTAGGTAACATCACATCTGCGGTACCCCCGGTGGAGTTAGCAAACATAATGGTTGTAGTGTTGGCAGAAATGGTTGTGTTGCCGAGTATAATAGTGTTACCAGACAGATAAAGATTGGCAAATCTATAGCTGCTATTACCTAGGCTGTAGGTATTGTTTGCTGCTGGAATTAAATCTCTGACATAGAATGTACCACCAAGGGTATCACCAGAGCGGGCAACAGCATCAACAAAACTAATTGGTCCGTATGATACCATCTCAATGACAGCATTAGATGTAGGTGCATCAGCAAAGGTAACACTATTTCCATCCCCGGCAGTATAGTCACTAGCTTCAACTACTCTTACCCCGTTATAGAAAACGTCAAGATAACCAACCGTATAGCCCCCGGTAGGGTAGAATACAGATTGTGATCCGTTTGCTGTTTGTGTGGTGACGGTTCTAACCGTCTGGCCAAATGGTGGCACCCCTAAGTATGACATTGAGTATATACTCCAAAATTATCGGC
>JACCDJ011599873.1_pt1 | contig 20966 bp, 18 predicted proteins | sample 7444481 | NCBI WGS metagenome assembly JACCDJ01 (sample SAMN15323435, study PRJNA562643) | freshwater metagenome | isolation source: river surface water | place: USA:Blue River Watershed | collected 2017-08-15 | reverse complement strand
TGCGATTGTCATGAGCGGCCTCTCTTAGTTGTTGATGAAGTAGCAGATTTCGGAATAAAAGTTGTACAGACACCATCACCGTGAGCGATTGTGGCTAAACGTTGTACGTGCGTACCAAGTAGTTCTGAGAATGCGCGTGTTTCCGCTTCGCACAATTGAGGAAACTCTGCCGCAACGTGGGCTATCGGGCAGTGATGCTGACAAATTTCCTCACCGTGCGTTTTAGCGGCCACACTCGCTGCGTAACCTTGCTCTGTTAAGAATTTTGCAAGAGCTTCACTCTTATGAGATCTCTTGGTGACAGAAATAGTTGCTTTCTTGACGATGTCATCGGCTCGAGATTCAGCAAAAGCTTTAATACTTTGCTCGCCTATTTGAGCAGACATAAACTTCAGAGCAGCAACCGCTAAATCATCGTATGAGTGTTCAAATTTTTCACGGCCACTATCAGTCATAACAAATACTTTTGAAGGTCTTCCGCGGCCTCGCACACGTGCGGCATGTGGTTCACGTGCTTGCAAAATTGATTCCTCGACAAGAGCATCTAAATGTCGTCGAATTCCAGCTGGTGTAAGACCTAGTTTTTCCGAGAGTGCTGCCGCCGTGGATGGCCCATTTTCCAAAATTGAGCGTGCCACTGCGTCTCGAGTTCGGATGTCCTCACTCGCAGCAGGGGCAGTAGCTATTTTCACAACACTATTGTGTCGTAAATCAATGATTCTTACCACTCGAGGCACGCGCAGGTAAATGGAGGCAGACTCATGGTGCGCCAATCTAGGCTAAGCCTATGAGTGAATTTGCCAGGAAATGGTTAGTGGCAATTACGCGAGTTCTGCTCATTTTCCAAACCGGCATCGTTCTAACGGGTGGAGTTGTCCGTCTAACTGGATCAGGTTTGGGATGTCCAACGTGGCCTGAATGCACTGAAGGTTCATACACTCCAATTGAAGGACAGATTGAAGGATTTAAATCCTGGATTGAATTTGGAAATCGATTGCTCACATTTGCACTAGTACTTGCATGTGCACTTTCAATTCTTGCCGTTCTTATCAGTAAGCGAAAGGAGTTGAGACTGCTAGTTCTCGGTCAATTCGCTGGAATATTCGGCCAAGCAATTTTGGGTGGAATTACCGTATTAACAGATTTACATCCATTGCCAGTTGCGGGTCACTTTGTTCTGTCAATAATTCTCATTGCAGGAGCGCAATCACTCTTAACAAAAGCCAAAACTTCCTATGAGCATAATTCACTTGATAAAAATATCCTGCACGTTCTAGCTCGATCGCACGTGGTGTTAACTTTCATTGTAATCGTTGTTGGAACAATCGTTACGGGTACTGGTCCCCATGCGGGCGACGTAGCCTCTCCCAGATTTGATTTCGATGTTCGTACTGTGGCCTGGCTTCATGCCGATCTTGTGATTGCTTTACTCGGACTCTCGCTTGCGTATTTCATTTCCTCAACGACGCCTGCTCCAACAAAGCGACTGCTTAAGTATTTCTTCCTCGCTGCTTTACTTCAGGGGGGAATTGGCTACATTCAGTACTTCCTTGGATTACCCGAATTAATGGTGGCTGCACACATGCTCGGCTCCACATTGGTGTGGATTAGCGCATGGAAAGTGTGGCTCTCAATTTCCAGACAACCAAAGAAAGTGAATTGATTACATGAGTTCAATCGCACAATGGAATTCCCTAGATGAACAAGTAATCACTCATGCTCGCGCACTTGCGATGGATGCGGTGCAAAAGGTCGGTAATGGCCATCCCGGCACAGCTATGTCCTTGGCTCCTGTTGCCTACCTCTTATTTCAAAAACACTTAGTGCACGATCCCAACGATCCGCATTGGATCGGTCGTGATCGATTCATACTCTCATGTGGTCACTCTTCTATGACCTTGTATACGCAACTTTTTCTTAGCGGTTATGGATTAGAAATGAAAGATCTGCAGGAGTTTCGTACCTGGGGATCATTGACTCCAGGTCACCCCGAATATGGACACACTCTTGGAGTTGAGATGACAACTGGTCCCTTGGGCCAAGGAGTTTCAACTGCAGTAGGTATGGCAATGGCTGCGCGATATGAACGAGGCTTATTTGATCCAACGACAACAGATGGATCATCTCTATTTGATCATCGCATATGGGTTATTTGTTCAGATGGAGATCTGCAAGAAGGTGTGAGCAGTGAAGCAGCATCACTTGCTGGCACACAACTGCTTGGAAATCTCAATGTTATTTATGACGATAATCGAATATCAATCGAAGGCGACACCCACGTCGCATTTACAGAAGATGTCAGTGCGCGATACCGCGCTTATGGATGGGAAGTAATTGAAGTACCTGCTAAATCTAACGGCGATGTTGATTTAGTTGCTTTAGATAAAGCGATGACTACTGCCACAAAAAATTTAGAACGACCAACTCTCATAAGACTAAAGAGTGTTATTGCTTGGCCGGCGCCTAACGCGCGTGGAACCGCTGAATCGCATGGATCTGCTTTAGGAATCGAAGAAATAGCGGCAACTAAAAAGGAGTTAGGTTTAAACCCGGAAGAACACTTTGCCTTTCCGAGTGACTTACTTCAGCACGCTCGATTAGTGAAAGAGCGCGGCGCGCAAAAACATGCAATGTGGAATGAAAAATTTAAGGATTGGGAGAAGCAGAATCCAGAGAACGCTCGACTGCTCTCAAGGATTATCTCCGGTGAGCTTCCAAAAGATTGGGATTCATTAATTCCCACTTTTGAATCTGGAAAAGATGTAGCAACACGAAAGGCATCAGGTGATGTCATAAATGCCTTAGCTAAAAAACTGCCAGAAATGTGGGGTGGTTCCGCAGACTTAGCAGGAAGCAATAATACGACGATTGAGAGTGGCGGATCATTTCTGCCATCACAGAGTCAGATGAAGAACGCAAACCCATATGGACGTGTAATCCACTTCGGCATAAGAGAACATGCCATGGGATCAATTCTTAATGGAATTGCTCTGAGTGGATTAACAAAAGCATTTGGAGGTACCTTCGCAGTTTTCAGTGATTACATGCGACCAGCAGTTCGTTTAGCAGCCCTGATGAAGCTTCCATCCATTTTCATTTGGACTCATGATTCGATTGGTTTAGGTGAAGACGGACCAACTCACCAACCCGTTGAACACTTCGCCGCACTTCGCGCTATACCTGATTTTGATGTCATACGACCTGCTGATGCGAATGAAGTCGCTGCTGCATGGCGAATAATTATTGAACGCAAGAAGGCTTGCGGCATGCTTTTGTCGCGCCAAAATCTTCCAGTCTTTGATCGCACAAAATTTGGATCAGTAGATGGTGTTGCGCGAGGCTGCTATGTATTCAAGGAGGCAACTTCAACTCCTGTTCTAATTTTGATGGCAACTGGTTCTGAAGTTGCATTGGCCGTGCAAAGTGCTGATGAATTGGAAAGGTTAGGTATCCCAACTCGCGTTGTCAGCATCCCTTGTTTCGAATGGTTTAACGAACAAACTCAGAGTTACAAAGATCAAATACTTCCTCCTTCAATAAAAGCCCGGGTTAGTATTGAAGCTGGAATCGCACAAGGATGGCGAGAATACGTAGGTGATCAAGGAGCCTGCGTTTCACTAGAACATTACGGCGCCTCTGCGGGAGCAAACACACTCTTTAAAGAGTTCGGATTTACCGTGGAGAACGTAGTAGCCACAGCCAAGAAGATTTTGAAATGATCACTAAAGAAATAGCTGCAGCAGGAACTTCGATATGGCTTGATGACCTATCGCGCGCCAAACTAACTGGAACTGATTCGCTTAGTTTGCCTTCGCGGATAAAGAATTCCGGTGTAGTAGGTGTAACTACAAATCCAAGTATTTTCAACGCAGCAATCACTGGTTCAGCAGATTACGCAGCCGATATAGCAAGATTGAAATCGCACTCCCCTGAGGAAATCGTAAAGAAACTCACAACTGATGACGTGAGAAAGGCCTGCGATTTATTCTCCGACATTTACTCACAAAGTTCGGGTGTCGATGGCAGAGTTAGCATCGAAGTCGACCCTCGGCTTGCTCACGATACTTCAGCAACAATTGCTGAAGGTAAGGATTTATGGCAAATAGTTGATCGTCCGAATCTGATGATTAAAGTTCCGGCAACTTTGGCGGGACTTCCAGCAATTACAGAACTTATAGCCAGCGGGATAAGTGTTAATGTAACTTTGATTTTCTCTTGTCAACGCTATGAACAAGTAATTGATGCTTTTATTGCAGGAATAGAAGAAGCTCTGCAGCGAGGTAATGACGCATCGAGAATTCATAGTGTTGCGTCTTTTTTTATCAGTCGAATCGATACCGCTGTAGACCAGCAACTTAAAATTATCAATACAACCCAAAGCCTCAAACTACTTGGTCAAGCGGCAATAGCAAATGCTGTGCTTGCCTATGAACTTTTCCTAAAAAAGTCGAATTCCGCTCGATGGACTAAATTCTCAGCAGCAGGCGCACATATGCAACGTCCTCTGTGGGCTTCAACTGGAGTAAAAGATCCCGCTTACGACGACACTCGCTATGTCATGCAACTTATTGCTCCTCACACAGTAAACACCATGCCGCAATCAACATTGGACGCAGTCCTTGACCATGGAAAATTTTATGGAAATACCGTGACGCCAGCCATCGAAAAATCACATCTTTTGCTAGCCGCCTTGACGAAAACAGGCATCTCGCTCAATTCAATAACCGATCAACTTGAAATCGATGGCGTAGCTTCATTCGCTAAAGCATGGCAATCACTGCTAGATGATGTTGACAAGGTTCGCAGTGCATGATTGATGTGCAATATAAGTACGCCCGGAGTGTTCAGGTTGACTCACATCTGTATCAAATCTTGAATGATGCCTTCGAGCGTTTATTACTAAAGGATCCAACGATTTGGGGCTCAGAAGCGAGTGCCGAAGCTAAAATTCGAATGGATTGGATTGACCTACCTAATCAATCCCGCGCTTTGCTTGCTCAGTTGGATTCACTCTTTGCCAAACATAAACACTTAACCGATGTCGTTCTATGCGGAATGGGCGGATCTTCTTTGGGTCCAGAAGTCATTGCCCAGACATTTGGCAAAGAAATTTTCATTTTGGATTCAACAGATCCTCATTACATAGCTCATGCGATTCCCCATAAACTTGATCAACTCTTGGTTGTTGTGGGTTCTAAATCTGGATCGACCATCGAAACAGCGAGTCAAAAGTCCTTTTTTGAAAAACTTTTTGAAGATGCAAACTTAAACAAATTTGAACATATGGTGATTGTGACAGACCCCCAATCGCCATTGGATATCGAATCTCGGGATGCAGGTTTCACAGTTATCAATGCAAATCCAAACGTGGGAGGCCGATTTAGCGTTTTGGGCGCTTTCGGATTAGTACCAGCGGCACTGATTGGAATCGACGTATCAATAATTTTGGATAGTGCAGCAGAAACACTGCAATCTCTATCTTCAAATCCTGAACCAGCATTACTTGCTGCTTACTCACTAATTTCGGATACCAAACAATATTTTTCACTCACAGACGAAAAATCAAAGATGCCCGGGCTATCTGATTGGATAGAGCAGCTGATAGCTGAATCCACGGGCAAAGATGGAATCGGACGTTTACCTGTCGTTTTGAATAATTCTAAAGATTTTATTAACGAAGATTGCTTGTCCGTTTCTTTTGCATGCAGTTCCGATTTAGTGGTTTCCGGTGATCTTGGATCTCAATTCATTTTTTGGGAAATAGTTACCGCTCTCGTTGGGGCAGGTCTCTCTGTTGATCCATTCAATCAACCAAATGTTCAGGAATCTAAATTGGCTACCAGCGAATTACTTCTGCAGTGGAATAACTCTCTTCCTACGCTAGGCAATAGAGGTTTAGAAGGTTGTATCGCATATTTTGAAGAATCTAATAACGTCTCAGAATTACTGAGTGTCTTTTTGAAACAAATAGATATGGACGGGTATGTGGCCATCATGGCCTACTTAGATCGAAGGACCGATAAAGATATTCAAGAACTACAAAATTTGTTAGCCAAGAAAATTGGCAAGCCGATAACCTTCGGGTGGGGTCCACGTTTACTGCATTCAACTGGTCAATTTCATAAAGGTGGTCAACCAAATGGATCGTTCTTGCAAATCACAGCAGATTGTGAGAAAGATTTTGAAGTTCCTGGAAAGGGATTTACATTTCAAACCCTATTGATGGCGCAAGCTATTGGTGATCAAAACGCATTAGCGAAACGTGGATTAAAAACTACGAGATTGCACTTAACTAATCGAAAAGAAGGTATTGCTCAGCTCTTAGCAACAGTCAAATCGCTTTAGTCGTCACCTCGAAGTTTACGAAGTGCTTCTTCTAGAATCTTTGCGCCCTCTGCATCACTACGACGTTCTTTTACGTACGCCAAATGCGTCTTGTAAGGCTCATTCTTAATTGGACTTGGTGGATTGGCTTTATCTCGCCCAGCAGGAAAACCACACTTTGGGCAATCCCACTCCGCAGGTATTACCACGCTCTCTTCTTCTGCAAATGAAGGACGTACTTCGTGACCGTTAGAGCACCAATATGAAACATGGGAACGCGCAATAGCTTCTCCGCGCTCTGCCTCGCCCATTGGGCCAGCACCAACACGACTTCCACGAATTGCACTTGCCATGAATTACTCCTATTGGTTAGTAAAGAAGATTTACTTTAAAACTAAACTCAAAGCTACGACACCAGCGAACCATAAACCACCAACAACGATTGTGATGCGATCAAGGTTTTTCTCTACAACGGATGATCCACCGTAATTTGAGGAGATTCCTCCTCCAAACAAATCAGAGAGACCTGCGCCCTTACCTTTATGCAAAAGTACGAGAAGAATCATAAGTACGCTGGTAATTACCAGAATGATCGAGAGTGCTAACTTCACGAGTAACGAACCCCTTGCTCTGTTCTATAGCCCCAAAAGTGTGGGCAGGTGGATAAGGATACCCGCTAAATCTTCCAGATACCTACTTAGGAAGCAGCGTAGAACTTGGCAATTTTGGCAAGTTCTTCTGGATCCAGACTTGCCCCACCGATCAAAGCTCCATCTACATTCTCTTTTTTCATTATCTCGACAATATTTGATGACTTCACAGAACCACCGTAAAGAATGCGCATATTGGCTGCTATATCGGCGCTTCCGATTGTTTCGATTTCTTCACGAATGGCGGCACATACTTCTTCGGCATCTTCGGGGGTTGCGGTTTTACCTGTTCCGATTGCCCACACTGGTTCGTACGCTATTACGATTTTTTTCAAATCTGGTTTGTGGAAACCTTCGAGACCGGCACGTATTTGACGCACTACGTGACTAACGTGAGTTCCGGTTTCGCGAACTGAGAGTTCTTCGCCCACGCAAAAAATTGGTGTTAACTCATGTGCAAGTGCGGCTCTGATTTTGCGATTGATGAGGGCGTCATCTTCGTTGTGAATTGCGCGGCGTTCGCTGTGACCAATAATGACGAATGTGCACCCTAGTTTAGCCAACATGGATCCAGAGATATCTCCCGTAAATGCACCGCTTGCTTCTGGTGAAAGATCCTGGGCACCGTAAAGAAGTCGCAGACGATCACCATCAACAAGGGTTTGGATCGAGCGAATGTCGGTAAACGGGGGAATGATTGCAACGTCTACGGCGTCGTAATCTTTATCTTCGAGGCTATATACAAGTTTTTGTGCAACCGCAATGGCTTCAAGGTGGTTGAGATTCATCTTCCAGTTGCCAGCCATTAAAGGTTTACGCATGAAGTACAGCCCACTTTCTGTTTCGAAAGAAGTTAAAGTCCAAGAGCCTGGAGACCAGGGAGAACCTTTCCTTCTAAGTATTCAAGAGATGCTCCGCCGCCAGTTGAAATATAACCGAAGTCAGAATCCTTAAATCCTAGCGCTCGAACTGCAGCTGCTGAATCTCCCCCACCGACCACTGAAATACCTTGTACTTCGGTAAGCGCTTGAGCGATGACTTTCGTGCCATGAGCAAAATTTGGGAATTCAAAAACACCCATCGGGCCATTCCAAAAGACCGTTTTACATTTCTTAATTTCAGTTGAAAAAGCCGCAGCTGATTCAGGACCAATATCTAAGCCCATTTCATCTTGTGGAATAGCGTTAACAGAAACCAAGGTAGGCGTAGCGTCAATCTTAAATTCAGGAGCAACAACGATGTCTGTGGGAAGTACGAGAGTTACGCCTTTGCTACGAGCAGTTTCGATAAGTTCTTTCACAGTTGGAATTAAGTCTTTCTCAACTAATGAAGAACCAATCTCTCTTCCAGATGCAGCAAGGAATGTGAAGACCATTCCCCCGCCTATCGCCATTACATCTACTTTGGAGAGTAAATTTGAGATGACACCAATCTTGTCTGAAACCTTTGCTCCGCCAAGGACAACTCCATAAGGCCGTACAGGAGATTGCGTTAATTTTTTCAATACCTCGACTTCGGCTTGGATTAAATATCCTGGAGCGCTTGGCAATAATGCTGGAAGATTATAAACAGATGCATGCTTTCGGTGGACCGCTCCAAATCCATCTCCTACATAGAGATCGGCATATGTAGCTAATTCTTTTGCAAAAACTTTTCTCTCGGAGTCATCCTTGCTGGTTTCGGCGGCATTGAATCGCAAATTCTCAAGAAGGAGAATCTTGGCTGAACCTTGAGTTTGGAAATCAACTGGCTCTCCAAGAAGTTCTGACAACTTTCTTGCAACTGGTAACAATGAGAGTTCGGGTTTCGCCTCTCCTTTGGGACGCCCTAAGTGGGCACCAATAACGAGTGATGCACCACGTTCGAGAAGATTTTGAATAGTTGGCAAAGAAGCACGAATTCGACCGTCGTCAGTGATTACTCCATTCTTTAATGGAACATTTAAGTCACAGCGAAGAAAAACGCGCTTACCTGCTACATCAAGTGAAGCAAGTGAATTCATTACAGAGTTTTACCAACGTATGTAATGAGATCTACGAGGCGGTTTGAATATCCCCATTCATTGTCATACCAACCAACAACTTTGGCAGTTGTTCCAATAACTTTTGTTAGCCCGGCATCAACGATGCACGACGATGGATCGGTAACAATGTCAGATGAAACGATTGGATCCTCTGTGTACGTCATAAATCCTTTGAGTGGACCTTCTGCACCTTTTTTAAGTGCAGCATTAATGTCCGCGGCACTCACTTCTTTAGATAGTTCAACAGAGAGATCCACTACGGAACCAGTTGGTACTGGTACGCGAAGAGCGTAACCATCAAGTTTTCCTTTGAGTTCTGGAAGCACCAAACTAATTGCTTTGGCAGCTCCCGTAGAAGTTGGAATGATATTTGTTGCTGCAGCGCGTGCGCGACGCAAGTCTTTGTGTGGGAAATCTAAAATAACTTGATCATTTGTGTAAGCGTGCACTGTCGTCATCAAACCACGTACGATGCCGAAATTATCATTGAGCACTTTGGCCATGGGCGCCAAACAGTTAGTTGTGCAAGATGCATTTGAAATGATGTTGTGCGACGCAGGATCATATTTTTCATGATTTACACCCATCACGATTGTTATGTCCTCATCGGTAGCTGGTGCTGAAATGATTACTTTCTTAGCTCCTGCAGTGATGTGTTTTTGAGCATCAGATGCTTTTGTGAAAATACCAGTAGATTCGACGACAACATCTGCACCCACGGACTTCCAAGGAAGATTAGCTGGATCGCGTTCTGCAAAAACTTTAATGACTTTTCCACCGACTGTGAGGGTGTCGGCTGTGTGTGAAACCTCTAGGCCTAAACGTCCTAAGATTGAGTCGTACTTGAGTAAATGCGCAAGTGTTGCATTATCTGTGAGGTCATTTATTCCTACAATGTTTATATTTGGATTAGTTAGGCTTGCTCGGAAGAAGTTTCTGCCAATGCGACCAAATCCATTAATTCCAACGTTAATCATGTGTATTCCTCACTAATAAATTGCTTGTATGGGTCCAGTTAAACGAACCATCCTGAACGGACCTCGTGCACCACAACGTTGGGGTATGAGCGAACTCTATCAGGCAGGGGTTATTACTTAAAAGTAGAGATTGAATTATGCGTGAATTAGTTCAACAAATCTGGTGATAATCCTGCTTCGGTATCTGGAATACCTAACTCTGCTGCGCGTTTATCGGCCATCGCCAAAAGTCTGCGAATACGGCCAGCAATTGCATCCTTCGTCATCGGTGGTACAGCTAGAGAACCGAGTTCTTCCAAACTTGCTTGACCATGGCTAATACGAAGTTCGCCGGCTTCCTTGAGATGATCGGGAATCGTTGGACCAAGAATTTCCATTGCACGTGAAACTCGTGCAGACGCTGCAACTGCCGCACGTGCTGATCGACGAAGGTTTGCATCATCAAAATTAGCTAAGCGATTAGCAGTTGCACGCACTTCTCTGCGCATGCGTCGCTCTTCCCACGCAAGAACACTTTCATGAGCACCTAAACGTGTAAGGAGTACGCCAATAGCATCGCCATCTCGAATCACTACACGATCAACTCCACGAACTTCTCGAGCTTTTGCAACGATGCCCAAGCGACGCGCTGCGCCCACTAATGCAAGCGCTGCTTCAGGTCCGGGGCATGTGATTTCAAGGGACGATGAACGACCTGGTTCGGTCAACGAACCATGAGCAATGAATGCACCGCGCCAGGCTGCTTCAGAGTCACATATTGCGGCAGAGACAACTTGCGGGGGCAATCCACGAACAGGTCGAGAATTTGCATCAACTAAACCAGTTTGACGAGCCAGCGCTTCACCTTCGTTGATCACGCGAACAACATAACGCGAACCTTTTCGTAATCCACTCGATGAAAGAACAGCCAAGTCACTTTCGTGTCCGTAAATATCTGAAATATCTTTACGTAGTCGCCGAGCACTCTGGGCTGTGTCTAGCTCTACTTCAATAACAATCTTGCCTGCTGCTATATGTAATCCGCCGGCAAATCGAAGAAGGGAAGAAACTTCGGCTTTTCGACAACAAGGCTTGGTTATTGCCAAACGACTGAGTTCATCCTTTACAGCTGATGTCATTGCCATGTGCTTATCCAACCAAAGATTGGCCCATGATGTGGCTCAAAAGAGAAAATAGTTTTTCAACATCGTGATGAAGACTGCCAGGAGAATTACGCAAATCTGAAATATGTAACTTCCCCCCAAAACTCTCAACAAGAAGTTGAAGCCTTTGGCTATCCCCCAATTCATACTGATCTACTAATACATGATCGATATTCATACGTGGTGCGTACTCGCGGAGCATTTCAAGGTGTTCAATCGGTGTGTATCCGGCGAATTCATCCGCTTGGGCCTCTGGATGAGAATCAAGATTAAGAATAATTATCTTCTGCGCAGAAGATTTCTCTAGTGCTCGCAATTGTTCTTGAACCAGAAAATGTGGCAGAACACTTGAGAACCACGAACCAGGGCCAACCGTGATCCATCTCGCTTCATCTATTGCTTTAAGTGCAGCGGGTAGCGCCTTAGGATTTTCAGGAACCAGATGCAATGACTCCAATTTACCTTTTGCTGTTGCAACTTCTACTTGCCCACGTACGTGTTGTATCTGTCCGGCATCGATAAAGCTCGCTTCAATATCAAGAGGAACACTTGCCATCGGCAGAACTCTGCCAACTACTTTCAGAAGTTCGGCTACGCGATCTAAACCTTGAACCGGATCAAAATCTCTGTCCCATAACGCAGCTAGTAAAAGATTTCCCACTGCGTGACCATTGAGCGGCCCATTGCTCGTGAATCGATATTGCAAAATATCTGCCCAGCTTCTTCCCCATGGATCATCAGCGCACAATGCAGCAAGAGCCATTCTGAGATCTCCCGGTGGGAATATGGGAAATTCCTGGCGAAGACGTCCACTTGAACCGCCATTGTCAGCAACTGTGACGATGGCAGTTATATCGGAAGTAATTTTTCTAACCGCAGATAGCGTTGCTGCTAAACCATGCCCCCCGCCCAAGCAAACGACTGGAGAGTTTTTTTCTAAATTCATTCCCGTCCAACATCTCGGTGAGAAGCGTGAGCACTTACAGTAAATCCATCTCGTTTTCCATCTAATTTCATCGCAATCTCACGTGCAACCGAAACACTGCGATGCCTTCCACCCGTGCATCCAATAGCAACTGTCACATATTTCTTTCCTTCGCGTAAGTATCCGGACAACATCTGGTTTATTACCGAAACATATGAATTTACGAATTCAGTAACACCGGGATTAGCAAGAACATTTGATTTCACTTTGTCATCCAAACCTGTAAGAGGACGAAGCTCTGGAATCCAGTGAGGGTTGGGTATAAATCTACAATCGAGGACCAGATCTGCATCTACTGGTATTCCGTATTTATATCCAAAAGAGAGAACGTTTACTCGAACCGAATGAGTCAAGCCTTGGGCAAATATTTCTGCAGTTCGCTTCTCTAATTGGTGCACATTTAAGTTAGATGTATCAATAACGACATCTGATTGAGCCAAGAGATCTTGAAGTTTTTCTCGTTCTGCTGCAATTCCATCAACGATGCGACCTTTACCTTGAAGGGGATGCGGACGCCTTGTAGATTCAAAGCGCTGTACTAGAGCCTGATCCGATGCATCGAGAAAGGCAACACGAAAATTTGCTTCTGATTTCCTTAACTTAGCCAGCGAAGAAGCTAGTTCATCAAAGAATTTTCCGCCACGAACATCAACAACTACAGCGAGTGATTTAATTTCAGATTTATTGCCTTGACTAATCAAATCAGCGAGCAATGTAGGAGGAAGATTATCGACAACATACCAACCAAGGTCCTCTAAAGCGTGTGCCACTGTTGACCGACCGGCACCCGACATTCCTGTCAGGATTAAAACTTCTTGGCTCATGTCTCTATCTTTACCTACCTGTCAAGCATCTTCAATAACGCCTGTAGCCATATCAATTTTTGAAGTGGAACTGTGAGCAAGGAAATCAAAAACTATTAAAGCGATTTTTTCACCGATCCCTGGGGTCATCGCAATATCTTCAACACTAGCCTTTTTCAGAGCCGCTACAGAACCAAAGCGTTCAAGCAAAGCATTCCTACGACTCGGTCCTAGTTGCTCAATTTCATCAAGGATTGACTCGAGCATTACTTTACTTCGTCTTGAACGGTGGAATGAGATTGCGAATCTATGTGCTTCATCGCGAATTCTTTGCAAAAGATAAAGCCCTTCACTAGTGCGGGGCAAAATGATGGGATCAGATTGCTCCGGTACCCACACTTCTTCCAATCGTTTTGCTAATCCACATAGTGCGATATCTGAAATTCCCAATTCGCTCATTGCGCGTTGCGCTGCACTCACTTGTGGAGCTCCACCATCTACAACGATTAATTGTGGAGGATATGAAAACTTACTTGGCTTTCCACCGGCCTCAATGATTTCAGCACTATCAACTACGCGATCATTTAGTAGTCTTTTTAGTCTTCGGGTAATTACTTGATGCATGGCACGTGTGTCATCAAAACCTTCTGTTGTATCGATTATGAAACGTCGATACTCAGATTTCTTAGCAATACCATCTTCAAAAACAACCATTGATGCAACAACAGATGTTCCAGAAATATTGGAAATATCAAAGCATTCAATTCGCAACGGTGTCTTGGCCAAACTCAGCTCCTCTTCAATTTCTAGGAGGGCCTTGCCTGAGACAGCTGCATCGCTGGCGCGTTTGCTCATGAATTGAACTAAAGCGTAATGCGCATTTCTTTTTACAGTTTCTAATAGTTCTACTTTGTCGCCACGTTGTGGAACCTTCAGAGTGACCTTTGTCCTTGATAAGGATGAGAGCCACTGTTCAAGAGCAGCAGTATCAGCAGGTTCAGAGTTCAGATAAATCGTGGAAGGAATTTCTGTACTCTCTCCCCCATAAATTGAAAAGAGCAACGATGCCCACTGGTCATCTCCCTCAAGTGCTAGTTCTTGATTAACAATCCACGAGCGAGAGCCTTTGATAGAACCACGACGTAACATAAAGATCGAACCTGCCGCGTGCAAACCCTCTTCATGGATAGCAATAAAGTCACCATCTAGCTCGTCTGAAAGATTTCCTTGCGTAGAGCGCTGGGCTTTCTCAAATGATTCGATCTGATCCCTGATACGTGCTGCTCGTTCGAATTCTTCGCGAGAAGATGCCAGTTCCATTTCAGATTGCAGCGCCGGAAGTAAATCTTGCATACCAGCTTCCATGAATGCATCTAGTTTGTGAACAATTTCCTTATGTTCTTCTGGAGTTACCCAACCAACACATGGAGCAGCGCATTTTCCTATATCGCCTAAAAGGCATTGACGTTTACTCTTTTGCGCACGTTGAAAATTTCCGGATGTGCAGGAGCGAACAGGAAATACTTTGAGCAAGATATCGAAAGTATTTCGCAGAGCCCAGGCATTGGTATAGGGACCAAAGTACTTTAAGCCCGGACGTTTTTCTTTTCTCGTGACAAATATTCGGGGATATTCATCTTGCATAGATATTGCCAGATATGGATAAGACTTATCGTCTTTGAATTGAACGTTATACGTTGGATGGTATTGCTTGATCCATGAAAACTCTAAGGCAAGTGCTTCGAGTTCTGTGTTAACGACCGTCCAATCCACTCGTACGGCTTCGTGCACCATTCGATTCGTTTTATGCGCAAGATTGCTTCCAAAGTAAGAACTCAAACGATTCTTTAGATTCTTGGCTTTACCTACATAAATAACTTTGTCATTGTCGTTATAGAAGCGATACACGCCAGCTTCTTCTGGGATATCAGTTGGACGATAACTGGCTGGTTCGGCCATGATTACTTCTTCTTCGCAGGAGCTTTTCGGTTAGTTCTTAATATCTCAGCTAAGAACTGCCCTGTGTAACTTGCGCTGACTTTCGCTACATCTTCTGGGGTTCCTTCTGCCACGACGGTTCCTCCACGGAATCCACCTTCTGGACCCATGTCGATTACCCAATCTGATGATTTGATGACGTCTAAATTGTGTTCGATGACAACAACAGTATTGCCAGTATCGACCAAACGATTGAGTACGCCGAGTAACTTGTTCACGTCTTCAAAGTGCAAGCCAGTTGTTGGTTCATCTAATACATAAATTGTTCGACCCGTGGATCTGCGTTGCAGCTCTGTAGCCAGTTTGACTCGCTGCGCCTCGCCTCCAGAGAGAGTTGGAGCAGATTGTCCCAAGCGAACATAACCCAAACCGACATCACATAATGTCTTTAGATAACGCGCAATTGTTGGAACAGATTCAAAGAATGCGTGCGCTTCCTCGATAGGCATATTTAAAACATCAGCAATTGTCTTATTCTTATAATGAACTTCTAGAGTTTCGCGGTTGTATCTGGCACCGTGACATACTTCGCATGGAACGTAAACATCCGGCAGGAAGTTCATTTCGATTGTGATAGTTCCATCACCTGAACAATTTTCGCAACGGCCGCCTTTAACATTGAAAGAGAATCGACCTTGTTGATATCCGCGAACCTTGGCTTCAGTTGTCTCGGCAAATAGAGCGCGAACCTTGTCGAAAACACCTGTATAGGTCGCTGGATTAGAACGTGGAGTTCGACCAATTGGCGATTGATCAACGTGTACCACTTTATCAAGATGATCAACACCAGATACTGTGCGGTGACGACCAGGAACTATACGAGCACCATTTAACTTATTGGCCAAAACACTGTACAAAATATCGTTAACTAGCGTTGATTTGCCTGAACCGCTAACGCCTGTAACAGAAACAAAGACACCCAACGGAACATCGACATCTATATCTTTAAGGTTGTTCTCTTTTGCACCCTTAACCGTGAGTTTTCGCTTCGCATCAAGTGGTCGACGCTTGCTTGGAATTGCGATGGATTTGCGACCACTTAAATATGCGCCAGTAATTGACTCTTTGGAATCAATCAGTGATTGGTAATCCCCTGAGACAACAACTTTGCCGCCATGTTCACCAGCTCCTGGCCCAATGTCCACAATCCAATCGGCGGTACGAATTGTCTCTTCATCGTGTTCAACAACAATGAGAGTATTACCAAGATCGCGAAGTCGGGTTAAGGTATCGATTAATCGGCGGTTATCTCTTTGATGAAGACCAATACTTGGCTCATCTAATACATAGAGAACTCCGACTAATCCCGAACCAATTTGGGTAGCCAATCGAATTCGTTGAGCTTCTCCGCCGGACAAAGTTGCTGCCGGACGCGCCAGAGACAAATAATCCAAACCCACATCAAGTAAAAATCCCAAGCGCGCATGAACCTCTTTCATTACACGTTCGGCAATCTGCGCTTCGCGAGCATTAAGGGATATTTTTTTTAAAAACTCTGCACAATCCGCAATTGAAAGCTCGCATATCTGGGCGATGGACAAATCGCCGACAGTTACTGCAAGAACTTCAGGCTTTAATCGAGCTCCTTTGCACACAGAACATGGAATCTCGCGCATGTACGCTTCATATTTTTCACGGCTGTAATCACTATCAGTTTCTCCGTGACGTCTGTGAATAAACGGTACAACTCCTTCAAATCCACTGGTGTGGTTACGAACGCGTCCGTAACGATTCTTGTATTTAACATGAACTTCGTACTCATACCCATTAATGATTGCGTTGCGTGCTTTTTCCGGCAATCGCTTCCAGGGTGTATTGAGTGAGAATTTCACATCTTCTGATAACGCTTCAAGTAAACGTAAAAAATACTCGGAAGACTGTCCCCCGGCCCACGGCGCGATTGCACCTTCATAAATTGAGATTGAATCATCAGGAATGATTAATTCTTCGTCAACTTCGAGTTTTGTTCCAATACCCGTGCACTCAGGACATGCTCCAAATGGTGAGTTAAATGAGAAAGATCGAGGCTCTAGCTCCTCAAAAGAGAGATTACAGTCGTGACAAGCAAGATGTTCACTAAAAGTTCGTTCCTTATCGCTTCCTTTTGCATCCACAAAATCCAAAAGAACAATGCCTGATGCTAAGCGAAGGGCAGTTTCAATTGAATCAGTTAGGCGGGACTTAGATTCAGCTTTTGCAGTGAGGCGATCAACGACAACTTCTATTGTGTGCTTCTCTTGCTTCTTGAGTTTTGGAGCATCGGTGAGCGCGACAATCTCTCCATCGATTCTGGCTCGCGAATATCCCGAAGCAATCAACTCTGCAAACAAGTCTACGAATTCACCCTTGCGAGCACGTACAACTGGAGCCAAAATTTGAAACTTGGTAGTTGCGGGCATTGTAAGAATTTGGTCAACAATTTGTTGTGGCGTCTGTCTAGATACAGCCTTTGCGCAATTTGGACAATGAGGGCGACCAGCGCGTGCGAATAGCAGTCGCAGGTAATCGTAAACCTCTGTGATTGTTCCAACAGTTGAACGTGGGTTTCTATTTGTTGATTTCTGATCAATGGAAACTGCTGGCGATAAACCTTCAATAAAATCAACATCAGGCTTATCCATTTGGCCCAAGAATTGTCGGGCATATGCAGAGAGTGATTCCACATATCTACGCTGACCTTCAGCAAAGATAGTGTCGAAGGCCAAACTTGATTTTCCAGAGCCAGAAAGCCCGGTAAAGACAATCAGAGATTCTCGAGGTAGTTCGATGGAAACATCTTTGAGGTTGTGTTCGCGGGCACCGCGCACTACTAACTTGTCGATGCTCATCAATGCCCCGCTTCTTGCATCGCTCGAAGTTCCTTCTTCAGATCGCGAATCTCATCACGCAATCTTGCTGCAAGCTCGAAGGATAGTTCCGCTGCCGCACTTCTCATCTGGTCAGTGAGCGACTCTATCAACGCTACTAATTCTTGGCGCGGCAGAGAGCCAGCATTCTTGCTGCGCAAACCAATCGGTGGCGCACTGGCTGATTTCGATTTATGACCAGATGCGAGTAGTTCATCTGTGTCATCGCTTTCGCGGTTAATCAGATCTGTGATGTCGGCAATCTTCTTGCGTAATGGTTGCGGGTCTACTCCTCGTTCGAGGTTATAAGCAACTTGCTTTGCTCGACGCCGATTGGTTTCATCGATAGCTTTTGCCATGGATTTTGTAATGTTGTCTGCATACATGTGAACTTCGCCGGAAACATTTCGAGCTGCACGTCCAATCGTTTGAATTAACGAAGTTGCAGAACGAAGGAATCCTTCTTTATCTGCATCCAAAATTGCAACAAGTGAAACTTCCGGTAAATCTAGGCCTTCGCGAAGTAAGTTGATACCGATGAGAACATCAAATTGTCCTGACCGAAGCTCGCGCAATAGCTCAACTCTTCGTAACGTATCTACTTCTGAGTGCAAGTACTGAACTTTTATACCTTTTTCTTGGAGATACTCTGTTAAATCCTCCGACATCTTTTTTGTTAGCGTTGTAACTAAAACGCGTTCATTGCGCTCTGTGCGAATCTTAATTTCAGAAAGCAGATCATCAATCTGACCTTTGATTGGTTTTATGACAATCTGAGGATCCACAAGTCCGGTTGGGCGAATAACTTGTTCAACTACATCATTTTCAACTTTGCCCAATTCGTAAGGACCAGGAGTTGCAGAAAGATATACCTTTTGACCCACCCGTTCTAAAAATTCGGGCCACTTGAGAGGCCGATTATCTAGCGCGCTTGGAAGTCGGAATCCATGTTCAACCAAAGTTCTTTTGCGCGAAGCATCGCCCTCGTACATCGCTCCTATCTGAGGAACAGTAACGTGGCTTTCATCTATTACTACTAGGAAATCTTCAGGAAAATAATCCAACAAACAATTTGGAGCTGATCCTGCCTCGCGTCCATCAAGATGTCTTGAATAATTTTCAATTCCGGAACAGAAGCCAAGTTGTTCCATCATCTCCAAATCGAAGGTTGTGCGCATCCGCAGTCGTTGCGCTTCTAGCAACTTACCTTGCTTTTCAAAGAGATTGAGTTGAATCTGAAGTTCATCAGTGATGTCCCCCATTGCGCGTTTCATAGTTTCGGGACCCGCGGCATAGTGAGTTGCAGGGAAAACGTACATCTCTTCTTCCTCGCGAACGATTTCACCTGTAAGTGGATTGAGAGTAGTAATTCGTTCGATCTCATCTCCGAACATTTCGATTCGAAGGGCTAATTCTTCATACATCGGAATGATCTCGATGGTGTCGCCGCGAACTCTAAAAGTTCCACGTTCAAAGGCCATATCATTTCGTTTGTACTGAACATCAACAAATCGTCGCAGTAAAACATTTCGTTCGATTTCATCGCCCACTCTTAATTTAATCATTCGATCGATGTATTCCTGCGGCGTTCCAAGTCCATAAATACAAGAGACAGTTGCAACCACAACAACATCCCGACGCGTTAAGAGCGAGTTCGTCGCAGAATGGCGCAAACGTTCAACTTCATCATTAACGCTGGAATCTTTCTCGATGAAAGTATCTGTCTGGGGAACGTAAGCTTCTGGTTGGTAGTAGTCATAATATGAAACGAAATATTCAACTGCATTATTTGGCAGTAATTCGCGAAATTCATTGGCAAGTTGTGCTGCCAAAGTTTTGTTGGGGGCAAGAACGAGAGTTGGTCGTTGCAACTTCTCGATCATCCAGGCAGTTGTTGCAGACTTTCCTGTACCGGTTGCTCCTAGGAGAACAACATCTTGTGCGCCTGAATTAATGCGCTTAACTATCTCCTCTATCGCCGCTGGTTGATCTCCTGCTGGTACGTAATCGCTGATTACTTGAAAGGGTTCGACCCTCCTTTGAAGATCGGTAATCGGGCGCATATGCCGAACTCTATCTTTGCAGCTCTATTTTTGCGCGCGCGGCAAAATTGTTGATTCCCAGACATTTTCAACCTGGCGTAATAATTCGTCTTCACTGCCGTTATTGGTTAGAACGCAATCAGCGATCGCTCGACGCTCTTCTTCGCTGGCTTGTGAGGCCATTCTTTTTTCAATATCAGAGTGGAACATTCCTCGAGCACGAAGTCGTTCTTTTCTCAATTCGGCATCTGATTCAACAGTGATGATGAAATCAAAACGATCTGCTGCATTTGTTTCAACAAGTAGTGGAATTTCATAAACCATTATTTCATCGGCGTCCAAACTTGCGACGGCTTCTTCGAATTCGGCGCGAATTCGGGGATGAATAATGGCTTCGAGATCCTTCTTTGCTTGTGGGTTCTCAAAGACAATTTGCCCGAGTGCTACTCGATCGATGTCACCGTTGATTAGAACGGAGTCACCGAATCGAAGTAATACTTCATCAAAACCCTCTGAACCGCGTTCAATAGCCGAACGCGCTAATTGGTCAGCATCAATTACAAGCGCACCTAATTGCGAAAAGAATTGCGCAGCAAGAGATTTGCCCGAGCCGATGCCGCCAGTGAGTCCTATAACGAAGGCCACTAGAAATTACTCTGCTGCTACCTCGACAGGTGTTGCAGCAGCGTCAGCAGCTTTCGCTTCAGCCTTTTGCTTCTTGTGAGCTAGGAAACGTTCTTGAGCAACTGCGTACTCTTTTTCCCACGCTTCGCGTTGTGATTCATATCCAGGCTTCCACTCTTGAGTGTCAGCATCGAAACCTTCTGGATAGATGAACTTACCTTCAGCATCGTAACGAGCAGACATTCCGTATTGAGTTGGATCGAATGCTTCGATTTCAACTTCTTGTCCCTCATTAGCTTGCTTAAGCGACAGAGAGATACGACGACGCTCTAGGTCAATATCAATAATTTTTACAAAGAGTTCGTCATCTACTTGAACTACTTGCTCTGGAATTTCTACGTGGCGCTCTGCTAATTCAGAGATGTGAACAAGACCTTCGATGCCTTCATGTACACGAATAAATGCACCAAATGGAACGAGCTTAGTTACGACGCCTGGCACAACCTGATTGATTGTGTGAGTACGAGCAAATGCTTGCCATGGATCTTCCTG